>Ga0307510_10000134_pt1 | contig 60473 bp, 35 predicted proteins | sample 12_EM_MG_FD_207224 | JGI IMG/M metagenome (GOLD analysis project Ga0307510, IMG submission 207224) | Populus trichocarpa ectomycorrhiza microbial communities from riparian zone in the Pacific Northwest, United States - 12_EM | ecosystem: Host-associated > Plants > Roots > Unclassified | place... | reverse complement strand
ACTTCATGCCGAAAAAACTGGTGTAAATGTCACTAAACAATTATTTTAATAATGAGAAACGCTACAAGTGTCTTCTCTGAGTACAGTGGTTTTTCTTAAGAATGTCATCAAAATTTTCGAAAACTATATACCACTAAAATTCAATTTGTTCTTATAATGTAAAATGTTTGGAAACCATATCAAATTAAAAATCACTAAATCTAAGAAAAATTAATTCTACCTCAAATGATTTTTATTCGTATAAACCAAGCCGCATTAATGTTGTAGAGAAAGTTATGTATATATAATAATGGACTTGTAAAGGAGGCACATGCGGTTGAATTGTAAAGGAGTGAGGATTTTTTTTTTCATAATTATATCAATTTAAATATAGATGATTTGGAAAGAAAAATAAAAATCTTGACCAAAATTAAGTATATAAAACTGATATATATATGAAGATTATTTAGTGGTAAAAATAATAATATATAATTTGAGCCATAGATTTTGACCACAAGAAAATAAAAATAGAAGGATGGATTGTATAATTAAAAAAGAAACGTAGAAATAAAACAAGAAATTACATTAAAGAGATCGAATGGGGGACCATTTACCATCTCAACATGTTTCCCTCGGACATCACGTTGGGAGTTGATGAAGATTGTAATGAAGTTCGATGCCCCCTTACTTCATGCATCACTCGTGTGGTGTGGGCCATGCTATGATCACACGTATGGTGGCTCTCTTTTCTCTTCATATAAATACCACTCTTGATCCTCACTTCTAGGAACTCCATCCCCAGGCTTCAAATCCTCCTCTTGTATATTTTAGCTGTGAATTTGTTGATCAAATTCTATTGCGCCTATATAGATTAGAGAAAATGTCTGATGAAGCAATAAAAGCTACCAATGAAGAAAGCCGAGAAGAAGAGTTTTCCCCACAACTCAACGGGAAGAAACTTTCTTGGCAAAAGTTGCGCCGGAATGACTCCTTGGAAATGGAATCCGGCAAGTTTTCTGGTCGTCAAGTCCACGGCTCCAAGGTCGGCCTCCATTTCTGCTTACCATCTGACAAAATAAAAACACAGGATATTTATAACTAGACAAAAACACTCACTGATTCATTAATCCCATATCATCATCATTGCCCTAAATCTTCAAGTATATATGCTGATTGTTTCATTTCTTCTTTGTACAAAATGATCATCGTCTAACTTCATTTTTTTTTGGTTTTCCTAAAGGGTGCAAGTTGGTCTGTGATCTTGCAACTAGCATTCCAAAGTATAGGAATAGTGTATGGAGATATTGGTACATCACCTCTGTACGTATACGCCAGCACCTTCACCAAGGGGATCAACCACAACGATGACATCCTGGGTGTACTTTCTTTGATTTTCTATACTCTCACCTTGATCCCTCTTATCAAGTACGTCTTAATCGTCTTACAGGCCAATGATAACGGCGACGGTAAGCTCGCTGATCTGATAGATAGAGATATGTATATATGCCACTGTTTTTTTTTTTTTTTATTATTATTAAAGAGATATGCAACTGTTTATCCTTCTCTGTTGACTTTATATATAGTCTATGTTCATAAGATTTGGGATTAGCCTAAATTTTTTTATTTTTTATTTTTTATTTCTCAAGCTAAAAAATACTTTTAAAGAGTATGAAGTGTAAAATACCCCTTCAAAGCTAGGGATTTGTGTTTCCAACTTTTTATACCGTTTAGATACTTTTCGTTTAGCACACGAAACACGTCAGTAATGGGAAAATGTTGATCGGAGGGTGCCGTGCGGCATTTGGAGTAAAACTATGAGCAATATAATATATACAGATGTGGCCAAAATAACGACTTATGAGCACTATTATTACCACAGTGGTGGTGTTCGTTCTTTCTTTCTTTCTTTTTGATTTTTTTTGTCCAGTAGAAGTGGGCCAAATAGCATTGAATCTACCCAGGATACGTCAGTCATAGAATACCATGTCGTTAATTACCAGGAGAAAGGGAAAAAAAAAATCAAATCATGCAACCTATGCCAAGAGGTTTTAGTCAATATTTGAAAAGCATGAGCAGCTACGTTAGCAGACACTAGTTGAGTTTGAATGATCTTTTGGAACTATGGAGCTGCAAATCTTGAATATACATCAACAGATGCGTGCAGTAATTATATGTTCATTTATATTTTAGGCTTGATTAAATCTTACGTGTTTATATGAAAAAAAAATAAAAATAAAACACTGATCACATCGTGGTAATTAACTTGAATATTCCAGGAGGGACTTTCGCCTTGTACTCGCTTATATGCCGATATGCCAAAGTGGGTCTGCTCCCTAGTCAACAAGTTGAAGACCGCGATGTTTCCAATTTCCAGCTGGAGTTGCCAAGCAAGCGTTTACGTAGGGCATCAAAGCTCAAATCTAAGCTAGAAAAAAGCAAATTTGCTAAGCTCTTCCTCCTGTTTGCAACAATGCTCGGTACTTCCATGGTTATTGGGGATGGTGTCCTCACTCCTTGCATCTCAGGTTTCAATCCATCATTTTTCAATTTGAGATTTTTTTTATTTACCATTAATTTACTAATTCATAATCATATCAAAACAATACGAAAACACATAAAAAAATTAATTTAAAATTAAAAAAAACTTAATAATATTAAAAAAAACTTTAAAACTTTTAAACACACTCCTAATCTCCTGCTTATTGATCACAGTTTTATCTGCTGTGGGTGGAATCAAGGAAGCTGCATCATCAATGACCCAAGGTACAGATTATCAGCATGTGTATATTTTAATCATACCGCTTACTTTGACAATAGAGCTGAAGACAAAAGCTAGCATTGAAAACAATGACCCAAGCTACAGATTATCAGCATGCGTATATATATTTTAAACAATGACCCAAGCTAGCATTGAAACTCATGTCTCTGAACTGCACCATAGAATCTAGACATCCAAAGTAACCAGCACGTTGAATGGAATCTTTCCCATCTTTTAGGATATTATAATTTGTGGCGATTGAGATCTGAATCTTGGAAAACTCAAAACCCACCGGTCCTGGACAGAATTTGTTCTAATAGTTTATTATGTTTAGCTACAAAAGATATTTTAATTTAGGTTGTTCATTAGTCTTTTCGTTCTACTGTTGAGGTGAGAAGACATGCTGGCCCAAGTTATCCTTTAATTATTGATGGATTTTAAGTAATCAGCTAATGAAAGATAAGTTTTTACTGTATAATTTCAGTATTTATTTATTGGGATTTTAGTTAAATAAACCTTTTCAATTATAATCTCGTCATAACATAAAATAACAAAGTCATAAACCGATACACTAGCGTATTAAACTTATCCAACAGAGTAAGTAGTACAATCCTTCACGTTTGGGTTTCAAAGGCGGCGGCTGCAAGCTGCTGCTGCTGATTTTACTGTGATTTTTTGTTTTCCTGATAGATAATTGGCTGGTCAATTCCAATCATTTTTCATGGCTACAACCCAAATGCTTAGTCAATAAGATCTAGTTCGATTGATCATCAGAGGCCTAATGAATTTCTAAATTAACACAAACGCATATATATATATATATATATATATATATAAACTTCATTTGGATTTTTGGATATATATATGTGTGTTGAATTTCTCTAGTAATAAAGTACATAGCCACAAATTGAGGACTGTTAAATAATGGAGTTAGCTTGCCAGTAAATTTAGAGCAGAGGAATCCCTGAATCTGCATCATTAACTCAGATTTAAGTAATAATTCAAATAAACTAAAAAAAAAAAGAGAAGAAAAAGCTACTCATACTGTTCAATCTTGCGCATGCAGATAGCATCGTTTGGATATCGGTAGCGATCTTGATCTGCCTATTCATGGTTCAGAGATTTGGAACAGATAAAGTGGGCTACAGTTTTGCACCTGTGATTTGTGTCTGGTTCTCATTGATTGGCGGTATTGGCATCTACAATCTCTTCAAGTATGATCCAGCAGTGGTCAAAGCTTTGAATCCAATGTACATAGTTGATTATTTCAGGAGGAACAAAAAAGATGCATGGATTTCCCTTGGTGGCGTTGTCCTTGCCATAACAGGTTCTATTCCTTTCAATTGAAACAACAAATACTGCTTGATTATATATGAATTAGCTCTTAAATTTTTGCTCATTAGACAGCCACTAACTAAAAACTTGCATGCAGGAACTGAAGCACTATTTGCTGATGTTGGTCATTTCACAGTTCGGTCCATTCAAATAAGCATGTGCGTTGTGACATACCCTGCTCTCATATCGGCATACGCTGGACAAGCCGCCTTTCTTAGAAAGCACAACGATCTTGTCTCAGCGACCTTCTTCAAGTCTATTCCAGGTTGATGAATTTCCTTGTCTGTTAATTTTTCATTATAACCATAGTTTTTTAACCATTCAAGGCAACTGCATTATATACAGACCCACTGTACTGGCCAATGTTTGTGGTGGCCGTAATGGCATCAATCATTGCAAGTCAAGCCATGATTTCGGGGACATTCTCCATAATTCAACAATCACTAGCACTTGGATGTTTCCCTCGGGTGAAAATCGTGCACACATCGGCTAAGTATGAAGGGCAAGTCTACATCCCTGAAGTCAATTACCTTCTTATGGTGGCATGTGTCTGTGTCACGCTTGGCTTTAAGACTACTACAAAGATTGGCAATGCATATGGTAATCCGCAGCTCTTCACAGATTATTTTAGCCTCTTTCAAATCTCAGATGATGCACCCATAATTGTTTTTAATAAATTCTTCGAGGCTGATAAATTACTTGCTAACTACAGGAATTGCCGTGGTGTTTGTAATGACTCTCACATCATCCTTCCTGGTACTCATCATGCTAATGATATGGAAAACCAACATATTTCATGTAATTGTCTTTGTGCTTACAATTGGAACTGTGGAGCTTCTGTATTTAAGCTCTGTCCTCTACAAATTTGACCAAGGAGGATATCTACCATTAGCATTTGCTGGGGTTCTAATGGCTATAATGTATAGCTGGAACAATGTGTATCGAAGAAAGTACTATTACGAGCTTGATCACAAGATTTCTCCAGACAAGCTGATGGAGGTTTCTGCAGGGAACTTTAGCAGGCTTCCTGGACTTGCCATGTTCTACTCCGAACTTGTTCACGGCATCCCACCCATCTTCAAGCACTATGTGGAAAATGTGCCTGCACTACACTCAGTCCTTGTTTTCGTATCCATCAAGACTCTGCCAATTGGCAAGGTTCCAGCTGAAGAACGTTTCCTTTTTCGTAGAGTGGAACCAAAGGAGCTCAATGTGTTTCGTTGTGTGGCCAGATATGGATACACGGACGTGCGCAATGAACAAGAGCCTTTCGAGGGAATGTTAGTTGAAAAATTGAAGGAGTTCATCAGAAACGAGCACTGGTTCTCCCAAGCATTTCTCACTAATGGGGAGGTGACCGAGAAAGAAGGAGAACCAGATGATGGACAAGTTGAAGATATGAGGATGGAGCAAGCTGCTGAAAAAGAGAAGCAACAAGAGGATGCAGAGAGAGAGATCGAGATCATCGACAAAGCATGCCGTGCTGGTGTTGTTCACTTGATTGGTGAGAATGAAGTGATTGCAAGCAAAGGAGCGAGTTTGGGGGATAGGATTTTAATCAATTACGCTTACAATTTCTTGAAGAAAAACTTGAGACAAAGTGAGAAGGTGTTTGACATTCCTCACAAGCGCATGCTTAAGGTTGGTATGACTTACGAGCTGTAAGATAAAATCAAGTGCTGATGGTAAGACAAGCCCAACTCTAGAAGCTTAGATGTAATTACTACACTACAAGACCGCTGATAGCAGATAAAGATAAATGTGCTTCGTGAAGATCATATTGATTTTGTAAAGAATAAACAGAGATATGAAATTATGAATCCTAGAATACCATATATAGAATGTTAAATCGAGCACTTGTTGAGACGAATTAGGCGGTGAGCAAGGATTTCCCTAATTTACCATACATTTTCATGCAAGTGTTGCACTGTTGTATACATACGATATCTAACCACCTGTGTGCAGGGCAGCGATGTAGTAGCTGTGTTTTCTGCAGATTCTGCAGGAGGGACTTCCACAAAACGTTGCAGTAACTTCAGTTATTTCCAGTAGATATAAAAACCAGTTAGGGTTCTTATCTATCATAAAATTAGATGGTGATTTTTTCTTAACGTTTTTTACGCTTGGCTCGCAAAGATGTGTTCTGCGATTATTTATTAATATTACGAGAACAAAGGGAATCCTTGAATAGCACAAATTCCTATTTGCTTGGTTAAGAAAAGTTTTAGCAAGCCAACGGCACTAAAAATTTAAAGAGTTTTGTAAAAGAATAAAGTCTTAGCTGAAATAATTCTGTTTTCTGATTACTTTTGAAATGAATACACACAGAATTTACCACAGTTTTACATGGAGGAGCAATTCGTCTCAAGATTCTAATACTCTCTCCTTTATCGAAATGCTTTAGACAAGAACCAATTATTGATGGCACTCCAATGATCGCATCACTAAGATAATCTGCCTGTACAAAATGGTGGCCGGCAAAAATATTTCTGCTTAGACTAGCTAGCTAAATTGCACCATTTACAACTCCACCACGTGTCCTGAGGCACATCGGCAATACATGCCCGACTGCTAGATGTCGCATGGAGAAGTGCTCATACCCACTTCCATTTTGTCCCGTTCATGGGTGTGACTGCGGTCCGTACACTATACGTACGGGTACTGTAACGAGTGATAAAATTCGTCAATACCCAAAAAAACAGTGGTTTCTGCTGGTTTTCTATTCGTGTATTAGATGGGCATTTGTGTATTTCATTTTAGAGAAATTTTAAGGTAGTTCAGAAGAAAAACTAATCTGTTAGCTCGAGAAGGCCAGTACACGAGTATGAAAACTTCCTAGCTTTTGTAAAAGAAGAACGGAATAGCTCCCAACATTGAAAGAAAAGCGTAAATCTTGTTCATCTCTCTTGATCTTTAGTGGTTATCAAGGAAATATCAGCTAGCTAGCATATGTAATAAATTAAATGGCCAAAGTAGAATTTGATGCCTTACAAACCCCAGAAAGCCTTCCTAGTAATGTTTACTCTAATAGCTTCTCCATGATCTCGTCCCTATCTTCTAAGAATCTAGACAATATTGACTAATCCTCGCTTTTGGGAAGATGATCCAAATCATTTATATAAAAAATCGCAGCATGATCGAGACTTGATGTGTGTGTGTGTGTGTGTGAAAGAGATCACGACAAACTAGGATAGTTCGAGACATTTAAAATCGTGGTCCCGGATCTAGGGCTTTCAAAAACAAAACAAAAAAACCATAGACAATATATGGTCTACCAGGAATATCACATGGCTATATGCATGAATGGCGAAACATGAACCCAGGATACGGACTTGTAATGAAAATTAATGAAAAACACATAGAGACGGCAACAGGGGGATTAATTCCAGTACTATGAATTCTTGATGACACAGCAATCAGTATCATAATTGTACGATTTATGGGTTAATATATATATTATTGGATGCTTTAAACACGACGGCAGGAATATTTTTCCGGATTGTGCATATGAAAGACATAATATTTTCAATCTTGAGATTTTATATATTTTATTACATTTTGTAGTACAAAATAAATGCAAGAACTTGAGATCTCATGTTCAAGAGATTTCATGTTCAACACTTTTCAATATCCTCTTATGATCACCACAATGTCGAAGGCCTTTACTTTTGTGTTAATTAAGTTTAAATGATTATATATATATATATATAAAATCCATCCTTATTTACAATTAAACCAAAACAGCCCAATATAATATATAGAATCCGTTTAGGAGAACGGGTACTTGTGGTTTATGGGGTTTTTGACCCTAAAACGCCACACCACCATTTTGGTTAACTCCACTTTTTCGTAGGAGTGAGCTAAGAAAAAAAAAATTGAAGTTTTGTGACGGTTAGAAACAGTACAGTATTTTAATTTACAAGAAAAATAAATTTAAGAAAAAAAAACCTGAAACTTACTATTTAAACTCAATATTTCAAAAACTGAAAAACTAGTTTTTAGATTTTTTAAATTTATACTCAGCTTATAGAACACATTTTAAAGGTTCATGATGATGGCTTTTCAATGCAAGTTTTCCTTCATTTTTCAAAAAAAAACAAAAACAAAACAATTTTGTTTCTTTATATACAAGTATATTAATTTTAGCAATATAAAAAATTAAAATTATTTTCGTATATTTTCATATTTGGTTAGTGTCGTAAATTAATTTTTATTATAGATATAATATAGATATTTTTTTAGTTAACAATATAGCTTTTTATTATCATTTTTAATTTGAATGGAATAAAATTAAGGTTTTATAATTAGATTATCACAATATTTTTGGATTGTTTTGATATTCTAATACTAAAAATAAATTTTAAAAAATAAAAAAATTATTTTGATGCATTTTAAAATAAAAAATATTTTGAAAAGCAATTACCATCACAACCCCACTACAGCTACACCTAAAGCTACAGACACAACCAGATCCCACTCTCAACGCTAAACGACAGTACATAAATAAATTAAGTGACAAATTAATTAAGCATTATTTTTTTTTTTTATGTTTCAATCAATTTACTTTATTTTCCATCCATCCTAATTATACTTTAAATCAAAATAAACAAGCTCAGAATTACAAATCATATGACTTAAGATTCGTTTTGAGTACCATAGGCAGCTGCTGTAAATCTAATTGATATTTTGAAAGTTCATAGCATGAATTTATTTCCTTTTTTGTTTTTTTTTTGCAATTGCAACCCTAAAGGATAAATTATCTCATGTGAATTAGGGTTAAAAACAAAAGGAAACGGAGAGAATCCTTATCAAAGATATTAAAATTAGCAGGATGTAGCTTGATTGGACTTAATTATCAAATTCTTAACCTTAATCTCACATAACTCTTACTGTAATTAATAACAATCAATCAAAAACAAACCCAAGAATGTTTAACGCCCACAGAAATTGATCGAACACAGCTAAATCAGCCTCCCCGGCCCCTCATCAGCAATGCCCCACGACGATCACCACCACAAAAAAAGAAAAAAAAACCATTACCAAATATCATAACAACTAGCTATATCAATACCAGCAATATTTAGGACTAATTAAGGACTGTTAACATACTTTGTTCGAAGAATTCAAAATCGCCTTGAGAGACTATTACTTCTATCAATATTCCCAGGGAGCTTCAATGGAGTATGAGGATAAACAGTAGCCTTCAAGATAGATTCACCTCTATACTTCGACGAATCATCCTTTTCTTCGTTGTTGCTTGCCTTGTTATGGCTAGCTCTCTCTCCTTCCACCTCCCTATATTTGTATAAATACCTCTTTAGGGGCTCGGAATAATCATCAAACCCTAGAGATGCAAGAGCCCAGCATATGTCGTCCCCATTAACTGTCTTGCGCTTCTCCTTGTGACACTTGTCGGATGCCTCTCCAGTGACAAAGCTTATGAACTCAGATACACATTCTTGCATGGTTTCCTTGGCTTCTTTCGAGATTTTTGCGTTGGGAGGCAGAATCTGCTTCATGATCCGTCCCACATTAGCTATGGGAAGCAACCTGTCTTGCTCCTTGATGATTCCATCATCACTGGTACTGCCTCCAGCAAAGTCGTACTTTAGCCATTCCTTATCTGAATTATTATTGCCTATGCTATCAACCATCTGAATAAAGAGAAAATCGATGTCCTGTTAAACAAAGACACGTTGCTATCCCTTGCTTGCTCTCTCGCTGATCATTTATAGAAGTGTGCATGTGTGACATGCCTATCATATATGCATGTCTATGTGTATGTGCACCATCGTCATGGGGAATCTTGACATGATGACGTTATGTTTTGTGAACGAAAATTCATCTAATGATGGGAGTTATTTCATTTGGCGACTTAATTTAAGATGTTAAGCCTAAGATTTGTGCGGTTTCATCATTATATATTATTATGCCTATTTTTCTTAATTTAATTAGATATAATTGATGTAGAGTTTTAAGTCCATGCATAATTATCTAGCCATTAAAATTTTAATATCATGTTAAATAAATGTTTTAATTAAAAAATTTAAATTAATAAATAAGGTTTTATAAATAGTTTTTAATTTAAGAGCAGTTATAGAGCCGGGGATAGGGCGGTAGCCAACCTCTAGAATAACTATATCATTTTTTTTAATATATAGTAATAATTTCCCCACACATGATATTATCAAATAAAATTTCATAGAAGAATTAGTAATACTCAACACATGACAGGCTTTTAAACTATTACATTTAGTATTATATGTATTAATATTGTTTCATACCTTTTTAATTACCAATAAAATTCTCTAATTGTATCATTAATAATTATTTCCACCGCATTAGTTCCTAAAAAAGACTTCTCTTCTGTTACACACGATTGATTTCTATTTCTAAAATATATGTACAACAATTAATAAATATTTCTTAACACTTTAATAAATTGTTATAGGAAGAATTCCTTCTACTTTAAGCAGTAAATTTGTTATCATATATATTTTTTATGTTTATATATATATATATATATATTAATTTTTAAATAGATATTATTGATATAAGTTTTGAATTATAACTTTTGATTTTCAGTTATAATTTAAAAGTTATTTCTCATAAGACAAAAATGAAATACAATGACGTCAATTAGAAGCAAATTTAAGAAAATTGATACAAAGCAAATTTTATGAAAAAAGAATATAGTGTAAGTTAGCATGCATAAGTTATGAGTAAATATTTCAACTTTTGATCAATTTTTTTTTAATTCAATTAAATAACAAACTTTTAGCATTAGTTAAAAGTTGTTTTTAATGAACATACAATCTTTTCTATTAAATTAAAAATTAAAAATTTAGCTTAAATTAATCGGTAATTATTCTAATGTTACCTTCCAGAGATAACGATACATTATTTATGTCGTGCTTTTAAAGTGTGATAAAAGTTAATTTTTAAAATATTTTTTTTATTAAAAAATATATTAAAATATTTTTTTTAGTTTTTAAATTTTAATTTTTAATATTATCATTTCAAAAAAATTTAAAAATATATATAAAAAATTAATTTCAAACTAATAAATAAATAAATAATTAAAAATACAATATAATCATAATGACAAGACAAAGAGACAACATGGTTGGTTATGTATGGTCAGTAGGATAAGATTCTCCACATGACGTGGCAGATCGCGACATGGACTTGGTCAGTTATTTGAAGCTAGGGGCCTACGGGAACACATTGACGGGTAAATGCTATGGCTGGTATGAGTTAGGTCTTCCTTTCAACACCTAACCATTTCGGGTTACGGGAACAATATTGTAAGACTCGTTTTTTCATGGAAAAAGATTGAATTTTTTATTTTAAATTATTTTTTTCATGTATTTAAATTATTTTAATATGTTAATGTCAAAATTAATTTTTAAAAAATAAAAAATATTATTTTAATATATTTTAAAATAAAAAATATTTTAAAAAACAATCATTATCATATTTCCAAACATCTGTAATAATCCTAAAACTTGTGTAAGAAAAGGGGTCAAGAAATCAAAAACTTATCAACTTCGACAACATGGTCCCCCCTCCTTCCCCTTGATTTGATATTGAACCTCTAATGCTCTCAATAAATTTGAACCGTATATGAATGTTATATTAATCTTTTAAATTTAAGTTTGTGGACCGCATATGTGCAGGTGTGCTTCTTAATTTGTACATACAACCAAACTAACACCTAAAAAGAATCAATCAATTATAAATTAGAAACCCTATGTTTATTACCTAACTATATACAATCTGGAAAATCATTTTACTTGTTGACCGAAATTCATGAGGTGGTGTTTGAGTCTAGAAACTTTGCATCATTGCAATAAATAAATAAATAAAACAGTTGAGTAAGCAGAAAATTTGAATTTATGAGACATGTTGACATGTGGCAATCATTGATATAATATGTGTAGATTGTGCAGAATTTTCTAGTGCGGTCACTGCCAGAATATTGCATAACACGACAAAATATTTCGTCAATTTTTAAACACTAATTATGTTGGAATAAAATTTAGCAGAAATCATAGACGAAAGATTGTGGTAGGAAATATATCATCGGTGATTGATATATATGTTATTGTTTATTTTGTTAGTAATATAATCACCGATGAATTTATAAAAAAAAAATAGAGCACCAGACAAAAAGATTTATTGGCATCTATTTCATCAATAAATCGATCGGTGATTAATTATATTGCCGATGGAATGATTGACAATATAAATTGTTGATAATTTCATTGGTGATCATATGCATATTACTACAGAATTAAATCGTCAGAGAATTATATCTAAAAGTGACAAGTCCTGTAATTTTTTCCCAACTCTCTAGAACTTTCTGATAGACTTAGTCTGTCGGTAATCTCGTTTGTAATTATCAGAGGCAATGTCCTGTAATTTTTTTCCAACTCTCTAGAACTTTTCAAGGGACTTAGTCCTTCAGTCATTACATCGGTAATGTAAATTCTGGCAATATTGTATTTAATAAAAATTAAAATAAACAATACAAAAATAATTAAAATATAAAAAAACCAAATTTTTATTATTAATTTAATAAATTATTATTCAATACAATTTATCTAGTAGATAGAAACTAAAGGATGAGGTGGAGGCGGATCTTTGTAGGAACCAGGGGGCGAGGAGATTGATCACATGTACCAATGAGGGTTGCCAATAATTGCTCGAGGAGATTAAATTTACCCCTCAGGTCGGTTGTCTCAGACCTAAGTTGGGTCAATTCATCACTAAGTTGGGTCATCTGAGCTTGAACTTATTTTCGTACCATCGCTTAGACTGTCGAACATTGATGGCTCAATCCTGATTGTGAGGAACTAATGGTCGATACACTACAACACGTCCACTTATCCTCGGCTGTAGTGTTGGAGATGTCGTAAACTCAATTTCTATCAGGTCCACTAATAGATCCAGCCTCCAACCAAATTCAAATCAAGTTCTAGATGGGTTGAAGGATCATCCACGTATCTCTCGTGCAACCAGGCGTTATATATTTTATGGGAAAAAAAACAAGTCAGCAAATTAAAAAAATTGTTGAAATCCAACTTTCCATGAACTTCTGAGCTCAGCTATCTATGAACTACTGCACCCTTGATGGTCCCCATTTTGCATATAGGTTTCAACAAAAAACTTCATCAGTCTTAGATCGCGTCCAAACATCATAGCTTGCAAAAGGAAGCTATTGTTGGTTAAACATTTTCATATAATACAACAATTTCTTAAAAAAGAATTATCTTATAAAACAAAATCTTATCATCCGTTTTGCATACAAAATGAACGAAATGGATATGCTGGTGTGCGTGGTAAAGAAACCATGAATCTCCTTGGTTTGATTCTTCATATCGGACTGTGATCGTTGCTCAAAAGCTCAGACATCATGTGCTAGATATAAGTGTCTTAGATAACTTTCAAGATGGGAGGAGGTCTAAAATCCCTCCACACGGTAATATCTTCCCAGACTGGAAGACCTCTTTCTTTTGTATATTTCATTGATTTTTCTCGCGCCTCGTACCAAGAATCATGCAACCTAGTTTGTAGAAAAAAAATTGGATTTTTTTTTTTAAATCACATTTTGTATTCAATCTTACTTAATGACGTTGTGATTCCCCCACTCTCCCCTGGAAATAGCGCTGGCACCATCCTCTCATTAAAAAATTTCATTGTACGTCAATTTCATAAAATAATTAATTTATTAAAATTAAAAAACTGAATGAATTAAATAATAAAAAAAACTATTTATGTATATACTAATTGTGAACTTTCTGAATCAAGCATCAATCATAGGCTTCCATTCAAGATTTTTGGAAACGCGACTCCACTGAAACAAAAGCACTTTTATCGATGATTTCATAGTTGATGTTATCGTACGAGCAACCTCCACATTTGTAAACCTTAAGTTCCATTTGATCATTGAAATTCATTATTAAAAAATTATCCATTCTTGTTTATTTTTTTATCGAGCAAGAAAAAAAAAACTTATATGTTGTCGTTAGGCTTCCACTGAGCAATATATTTCCCAATGTATACCTGCTACTCAGACGGGGCACCCCCTCAGCGGATTGCCCTTGCTCTCAATAAGCACGTGTTAAGAGAAGGTGCATGTGCTTGAGGTCATGGTCAGCACCTAGCTAGCGATTTATGGTCATCAAAAGTGTTACCATAAAAACTAGCACTGCTCCTATCGTTGGTGAATAGAGAGGGAAACAACGATATTATTTTTTGTTAGTAAATATCACTATAATTTATCAATGATATTATTTCAATTGATAATTTTATTTGTATTTAACAATTTTCTAGTAGTGGGTATTTGATATGTTCATTAAAATATAAAATTGATAACTTCTTCTCGAACCCATATATTCAAAATTTTAGTAACAAGGTGTGGCTAGGTTCTAAATAAGATGTTTCATAAATTTGATTCAAGTTAAAACTTTTGCAGTTCAAATTTTGAACTAGCTGTTACTTTTTCAATAACGAAAAAAGTTGTATAAAATGATTTCACAGAGTTCAACAAAAAAATATTATTTATAAAAATATCAATAAATATTTCAACCACAACCTATTATTTTTTATTACGAAAAAGAATTAGACATTCCCAGCTGCTAGTTTGCTCATTTTACTTCATTTTTAAAGCTTGTTATTATAATTGTTACCATGATACCCTAATTTATTTATTATTTAATATTTTATTGTGATGAAATGTCTAAAAGCAAAACAACTACAAAACAGTGTGTGTGTATAATTGATAATAAAAATTAAGTTACAAGTCATAGAGAGGATGATCAAGGAAAGATACAAAACTAATTTAACATTCAACAAAAGAAATGCAGCAAAACAACTACAAATAAACAGCATCTAGAGATAAATGAAAAAATTCCATCGCTTGATAAAAAAATATATAATAATTATTCGAATATATATGGATGTAATATTTAGAATCATAACTTACAATTTTATATCCTTTGTTCTCCACTCATGTAACTACCAAATAGGAGAAATATTTTAATTTTGATTTACTTCCTTTTCCCTTTTCTTCTCAACCCTTTCACATAATAACTCTTCATTTTCCACGCATTTATAAGCGTAGAGAGAAAAATTCTAACTCGATATGGCACCTTTTCCTCAATCTCAACAAAAGTAAAATCAAACGAGCTCGCATATGTCATCATTTGAAACGAAATAGAACCAAGGAATCAGGATATTTAGAAAACTTTGGATGGTGTCATGGTGATGAAAGAATTTCAAAACAATGTGAACTGTGATATTCTGCGGAAATGGACGTACATACCTTAATTTAGTGCATATTCCTTGGAAAAAAATTTAACGCTCTTAAAGAATATATCCCATTACAATTTTTATATGAACATGTGTCAGCTTGATGTGTGTTAAAAGTTTATTGCTTCTCGCGAAACAGGTTGTCTAATTACCCAAAACTCAGCATCAAACTGCCTTTTCCTGCGTGTATCCACTGTTCACAGAACATGATTGTGGTCCTCGCAGAATAAACAATTGCAAAGTTTTCTCAAGATCATTAAGTACAGGTCTAGAAAAGCAGAAGACATACTTATGGGTCTCATACCCTCAGCTTTAAACTTTTTTTTTCCTTAATGAAAGCTGCTGTATTTTTCCATAAATATATGTGTGTGTGTGTTTCTTCTTATCTTCATGAGCTCTAATTACATTTATGTAAAGAAACCGCATCCCAAATTTTTGAGCTTGTCTGTTTAATTTTCTATCGAATGTAATTACTGACATGAGCAATAAAACCCCAGATGTGCGTTGTTGGTGGTGGTGTAAGACTTTTGCTGTGTGTTTCTGTGACAAACAGCTGGAGAGAGATGTAACAAGCCCAACTAAACCATTTGGGGCTTCAGGGTTGGACTTCAAAACAGTTCACAACTAATTATAAAGTATTAAGAGAATTTAACTTAATGATCAGTAAGTGGGGGAAGGAACTTAATCTCTGAAAGGGACTTGGAGGAACCCTAAATTATTAAAATTAATTAAGGATAATGTATACAAAACATTAATTAAGTTCTTGGAGGACCTTGGGAAAGTTATACAGTACTTCCTGTTTTTCAACTTTTTCCATCTTAAGATTCCTCCTCTATCCCACTCCTCATCTCTAGTGGGCATCTCAGCTGATCTGATCTAGATTTTCTGAATCGAGAGCTTTGTTATAGTGGGTTATGGACCAATCCGAGAAAGTCTACTATGTATTAGGAAATAAAAAACTGCCTCCATTGTATCTTTTTGCAGTTTGTTTAGGGTTTCGTTAACCCATATATAATAGATTTTAATTTCTGCATTTGGAATACTCCTTTTCCAGTGGTATTTTTTTAATTATGTGCTATTATACCACTTGACTGAGAAATCTTTGCTCTGAACGAGAGAGCTCTTTTATTTTTTCTGTTTTTGTAAATCACAGACATGCAGCAGTCTGATCCGGTAGATTGGATTCAACAGTGTATCTTTTGAAAATCACTTCCAGAAAAATATACTTCATTTAATGAGCAGGTCCCATGAATTCAATGGTTGAATTCTTTTCCCAGAAGATCTTGGGAAGAATTCGGTAAAATTAGATTCAGTAACCTTTGAAGGCTTAGTGTAGTTTGGTAAATAGGTTTGTTCCTCGTATTATTATCCGGGTTGGAATTTTAGAGAAGGTGTAATAAAAATAAATTATTGTGAATATCTTACTTAATAACATATGAAAGGATTTAATCTCGATGGGCTAAAACTATCTCGAGGGCTTTACCGTTAAGACAAAAAAATAAATAAAAAATTTCACACAAAGGTGTAATTAGAAAATCCGGTGGAAATAGAGATTTTAATTAGAAAACCTTTTGTGAGTGCATGACTGAACTCTGCGGAAGGTATAATTAGAAAATCTGGAAGCGGAAAATTTAATTCTAAATTCGTTGCATGAAGTGAGGAATATGAAAACAATAGATAGTCTTTTACACGTTTAAAACATTGAAATAGATGATCTACAAATGTATTTCAATGAAATTAATGTTGGAAAAACTACGTTTAAGAACATGGTTAATAAACGTATTTGAAATCAAATTAACATATTAAATAGTATTTAGTTGATATGTTTAGATAAAACTTAAAACTTTTTTAAAAAATTATATCCATATATAAAAAAAAATCTTGATATTTATAAAGTGAAAAGTTACAAAATTAAAATTGGGCTTGAATAACAGCAAGTTTTTAGAGGGGATGAGTCCTAAGCAAAGAAAATTTTGGACTCCAAAACCCACATGTACACACATCGGCTTGTGCTTAGCAATGGTCCATAAAAAATTATTTTTTTAATTTATTGATTTGTCCAATCCATTGAAGGAAATATTTGATCAATTTTTCCACAATTCTTTCAACTTCAACTTAAAAGTCACATGATTTAATTATAGTTTATTATAAGCAATTAAAGCTGTTAATGACTTTAGCTCAAAAGTCATAAAATTTAATTCTAGTTTATTATAGGTAATCGAAGTTATTATAGTAAAGGAAGTCCATCAGCTTTTAGTTCATAATGTTTTCTTATGAAAAAGGTTGAAGAAGAGTATTTGGGGTTGGTGATGCGTTGTTCAGAGTGACATCGTCACCTCCACCATTGTTGTCGAGTGAGTTGGGTGTGACTGCCATTATCATGTATCTCCTAGTTCTGATAATGTTGGTGCAGGGACAACTTGAACTCCTCTAGAGCAAGGCAAATCCTCGTAGAGTTGGACCTTTGGGCAAAATGGCACAAAAAGCTACCCCTGGGGCACTGTTCTTGGGCTCGGAGCAGGTGGACTTTTTTCTTCTGTGCTTAGAGGCGAGGTCATGGCTTTTTTAATCCTTTTTTTAATAAATAATTAATTGATTTTTTTTAAATCAAACATATTAGTACAATATATTTAAATATAAATATATAACATTTGCATGATATAAATACTATAACATACAAATTAAATTTAAAAAATTCCAAAATAAACATTCATTGAATTTAATTATGATTGGAAAAAAGATGTATACTCGCAGTTAAATATAAAAAAAGCACTAATTAATTTTGTAGTAATCACATTAAGGATTATGAAAAATTTTCTTGATTGATTCATTTATAGAAAATGGATTCCATATCTTCAGATCATTCTTGTAGTACATGATTAAGAAATTATTAGGCATATGAAAATTAAGTATTCTAAAATTTGGGAATAGAATATGAACAATTTTAATTTCCAAAAAGCTAGGGGTATTTGTAATGTAAGCAGAAGCTAAAAATAGCTACAAACAAAGAACATATATATTTTTTTTTTAATGAGTGAAAGGGTTTGTAGATAATAACTTTAAATTCATAAGTTTATTCTCTCTAAAATAATAATATTAAAGTCTATCTTTTAAATATATCAAAAACTCTACCTCAATTAAAAAAACAAAAAAAATCTAAAATTATAAAGAAAAGAAGCGAAAATCCAAAAATAACAAGAAAATTTACAAAAACTTGCAAATTCAGGGCCTAGAGCTAAATTTTTTAAATCTAATGATCCGAAGGTCGAAGTAGCAATTCCACAGTTATTTTTAGAAAAATAACCTCTAGAAACTCCTGTAAAAAATTAAACACAATCCAAATAATTAAATCGAAAGTTATGATCCTTTTAAGTTATCATTCTAGTCTGATAAGACTAAATATTCTTATGAGTGTAAACCTATTCCACTAGTCTATAAATATATTTACTAGATCTTTAATGTAATTTATTCAGAATAAATCATCTTTTAATTATAGCATACTTACATGCTTAAAATCTCTTGTTGTTTGCCAAACAATTGTCACTTATGAATACTATATATATATATATATATAAAAGGCCAATGAAGACCGGATTCCAATGCTAGTCTTGTAGCAGCAACAGTGCCAATCCTGACCTTTAATGGAGGAGAATTCCATGGTTTTTTGTCTTCCTCTAGTGTAGCAAGCCAAAATACAAGCCCTTCCTTGTAGTGAGAAAACCAACAAGAAAAATCTTGGAAAGAAACGAAGAGCTTGGAAGGGGAGGAAAAGGGACAGAAATTAAGACAATCTAACTTTGTTGATTATTTCAATCTTTTGAGTTTCAAATGTCAAATATCACAGGTGATGAAGGGAGCTTCTCTTCAGGAAATACTGGAGAAAAAGTCCAACAGCTTCAAGAAAAGCAGCAACAACAGGCACAAAATCATTTCCATGGCTCAAACTCATCAGGACCTTCAGCTGCTACTAGCAGCAATGGGTGTATCTCCAAACAGCCACACCAGCCGGTTAAGAAGAAAAGAAATCTACCAGGACCTCCAGACAAAGTCAACCTTATATATTGGTATTGCTCGTAGATGCAAATTGAGTACATATTTAATTCTGATATATCGGCATTATAATAAATTCGATGAATGAGTCTTGGGTTGTTTGGCACAGTTGGTTGATTACTGTCTATCATTGAATTTGTCATGTTCAATGCAAGCATGCAAATCAAGGAGGGTTTTTTTTTTTTTTTTTTTCTATAAAATTTATAAAAAAAAACAGAAAATTAAATTGGATTTTAAATTTTCGCTTTAACTTTCTCACCTTGAACCAAGGCTTCTTTTTTCCTTTCATTTTTTTATTTTTATTTTTATGTTTTGAAAAGAGATGTTAGATGAATTGAAAGGTTCGATTATTGCTTTAAGATTACAATAACTGGTGAGAACTGTACTACCGACTTCAATCTTTGTTTCCAACTGTACTTCAAAGAATAGAGCCATGGATTTTACCATGCATAGAAATTAATAACATCACGAACGATCACCCTCGCCTGGATAATAAGTTAAGCTTTTTCTTCCTTCGTAGTTCGTATGGTATAACAATCAAATTCTTTTTCAGAGAAATAAATCTGAATGAAAACAGTGATTACTAATTAACTAGTCTAGCTTTTATGAATCAGATCCTACTGCTGAAGTCGTTGCTTTACCACCAACGACCCATATGGAAACAAACCGTTTTGTGTGTGAGATATGCAACAAAGGGTTTCAAAGGGACCAAAACCTGCAATTTCATAGGAGAGGCCATAATCCTCCATGGAAGCTCTGGCAAAGAACTGCCACTGAGGTGAGGAAAAGGGTCTGTACGTATATGCCCTGAGCTAACATGTGTTCACCACAACCCGGCTCGATCAATAGGAGATCTAACTGGCATTAAGAAGCATTTTAGCCGAAACAATGGCGAGAAGAAATGGAAATGTGACAAGTGCTCGAAGAAATTTGCAGTACAATCTGATTGGAAAGCTCATCAAAAGACATGCGGTACGAGGGAATACAAATGTGATTGTGGAACCGTCTTTTCCAGGTTAGCAAAAAAAATAAAAATTATCATGGAAGAAAAACATGGATCTAATTTTTTTTTTAATGATTATGGTCTTTTTATATGCATGATATAAATTATAAGTAATTAATTATATTTGGGATGTAAGTAAATTTTTAAGTTGTCACATGGTAATTTCTGAAGTTGCAGAGCCACATATTCATGCTGCCAAAACCAGTTCAAACTCTGTCTGATATTGTACGTAGATTTTTTTGCAGAAGTTATGGTAAAGATGTGAATTATGGTCACTTTCCACTTTCCAGATGGAAAATATGGTTGGAATGGCCAGAAAATTGATAAATTTTGAACATTCAAGTTACAAATCACTAATCTTCAGTCTCATATCAGTATTTAATCTCCTAGATAGCAGCCTAACGTGACCCCACTGCTACCAATCATGCAGAAGAGATTGCTTCATCACCCACAGAGCTTTCTGCGATGCGTTAGCAGAAGAAAACAGCAAAGTAAACCAAGGAGTAATGGCCAACATGGGTTCAAACTTGCAAAACCAAATGTCAGAGCCCATGTCTTCAGTGTTAAGATGTAATTTGTAATTTTCAATGTCTTGAGTGATTGTTTTTATGAGTCAAAGAGCTCTTTGTTTTCTCTAGATCTTGGAAGTTATGGAGTTCCTTGTTTTCCTCAGTCGAGATTGTCTATCAATACTATATAATGTCTTTCACATTCTGTCATGTAATCAGAACAAAAATAATAACAGAAGTCCATGGTATGCAGCAGCTCTACCAATTATTTTATAGAACACAAACTCTTTATTCATTTTATTCTGTTGCTGCTATTTGTTTCCAGCATTCAATGCCCTTGAGCACCGACACTAGCACATCAATTGGGATGCCATATTTCAATAGCTTCGACCCCAAGAACTCCCTCAAATATCTCCCTCAAGAACTCGTGCCAATTCCATCCAAGTCCATGAACATGGCAGGGGGCATGTTTTCGAGCAGCTCGGGCACTCTCTTCGGCAGTCCAAGAAGCATTTCCTCAACTTCTAGCCTCCAACTCAGTTCCAAGGGCTCATCTGGGTTACATTATCTTCAAGATAATAAAAACGGTTGCCAAATTTCGGCCTCTGCTCACATGTCAGCGACAGCCATGTTGAAAGAGGCAGCACAAATGGGTGCCACCGCTAGCAATAGTATTAACTCTCCCGTGATGCAAAAGAGCTTTGCCAGTAGCATGGCAGGTCCTCATGATCAGCTTTCTTCTATAAAACCACCAACTTATGGTAGGATTCAGCAGCATAACACCTCCTATGACCACCTCCCACTACATGCGTCGGGTCAAACTAGCATGGCTGGAATCAATGGCGTTGGAGGATTTAGTAACCAGCCCTTGCAAAGAGGGCCACAAGAAACCTCACAGATACTTGACACTAGTGGTACAGTTAACTCAGCAATGAATGACATGGAAATGTTTACAGGTGTGTTCATGAGTAACGACCAAAATCCAGGGTTCATAAGAAATATGGAACAGGAGGATAGTGGCGGTTCTAGTTTGATACACGGAAGAAATCCATTGATGGAGCGGAATCCAACAGGACCTTCAAGGTTTGCTGGTACGTCTATTGAAGGTGGTGATATGATGACTCGTGATTTCATGGGGGTTGGAGGAGCAAGGCCAACAAATTTGCATGATCAACGACAGCAGCACCAACAGAGATTGGAAATGGAAGGGATGAGCCAGCAGCAAAGAATGCCGATGATGAATCCCTTTCCACAACAGCCCTCACTTAGGGAATCAGCGATGGAAAAACCTTCTATATGGGATGTTTGACACTTACAATATATCAGCTTCTTCCGGCATCCATCTTGGAGCTATTCGCCCATGGCTAGTAGAAGGGTCTGTGGCCATGAAACGTTGAGGTAGGAAGAGTATAAATGGGCTTTGAAAGGCTCCACATTCATTTTAGTGGACGTGGTATCTCGGGCCTCTGTTTAGAATTCATAGGCCACTGGTGCGTAATTAATTACAAATATGCTAAGTTATCATTAAGTCTTATGTGTCTTTTTTTTTTCTCTCTTATCAACTTTGTTAGGGAAAAAAAAAAAAAAACAGCAAAGGTTGAAATCTCAACTTGACCCAAAACCAAAACTGAAACTGGGCTAATTGGTCCCATAACGGGCTGCTCCCTAAATTATTTATGGTACTGGAAGCCCATTAACTCAAGCGTAAACCCTAACCCTAACATGAAGCTCTAGCGCCGCTTCTGAGAGAGGCCCTCTCTCTCTCTCTCTTTCTCTCTCTCTATATATATATATATAGAAGAGCAGCATGGCAGGTAAGAGTAATATCGCAAGCCTCCCTCCCTCTCTCTCTCTCTCTCTCTCTCTCTCTCTCTCTGAATTTTTCTTCGCATGCAATTTATTTGTGTTTTTTGTTTAGTATTTGGATGAGGAAGAGCACGTATGGGTCAGTGATGATGAGAACTACCTATTTTATGATCTTCTTGTGATTATAAAACACCAATGGATCCTTCTGAGACCTCTACTCTTCTTCTTTTTTCTCATTCGTTACAATTTCTTGGTTATAATTCCTCTTTTTTTCTGTTATAAAACAAAAAATGTTGGAGAGCCATTGATGTGATGATATCCTTGACGGAATTATAAAATGTCGAATAAAAATTTCAGACTACAATTATCTGATCACTGGCTCTCTAATCTATTCATCTCACTTTGTTTATTTTATTTTATATATAATATCCATTGGATTCCAGACCAGGATCAATAATGTGATGGCAATTGAAGGGCTTAATCTTCTGAATACAAGAGATAAAAGTTCATTAAAAATGATGCTTAACCTAAACCCAGGAATTCAACTGCTGGATGCCTTGACGACCCAAGAAATTTTGAATATCATTTATTATTTGATCTCGTTATTTTTAATGGAATAATTAGTTAATCTTAAGTTAATTGAAAATATTTTAAAATAATATTTTTTATTTTTAAATATTTATTTTTTATATTATTATATATTCAAAATTATTAAAAAATAATGTAAAGCTAAAAAAATATATAAATTAATTTAAATCTAAAAAAAATAGTCTTGAAAAATACGGAAGCTAGGGGAAGTGCGATTATTCCGAGCCTTGAGAAGGGGAATTTTCTTCCGGCGGCATGTTGATTTGATGAGTTAAAAAAATACTTGAAAATCAATAAAAATTAAATTAAATTTTTTAGAATAAAATTGAAAACAAGTCCACTAAAAACTAAAAAAAAAAAAACAAATGAATAAAATTAAAAAAAAAAATCCAAACGTGTGAGCCAGAGTGGCCTAGCGTGCGTGAGCCTCAACAAAAAAAGGCCTAGGTGCACAAGTTCTCCAGCTGAGGCTTGCACGTGGTATTTTACAAAAAATGATGGATGACCCTGATTTTTGTTATAAACAGGTGAAGTATAGCTTGTTGTGTCCAAATTCTTAAGACCAGAGATTGTCGGAATGTTGGGCTAACAGTGTTTTACATCCAAAATCCTATTTTTACACCATATTTTGAACTCAAAAATAGTTCAAAAACAAAAATTCTACCCGAAACTCCAAAACTTTCCAATATCATATTTAATTTTTCAAGCAATTTAAAGATAAGATAACACCTTATTAAAACTTTTCTCATCGAATAAAATTTGTTTATACCAATAATAATTTTTTTATATAATTAGAATCAGTATTAACCAATAATTTTCTCTCTTTACATCGTAATTTGGTGATTTTTTCTCTTATTTCTCAAATACAAGACTAAAAATAAATAAAGTTTTGAACTGAATTTGAATTTTTCAAAACTAGAGGGATGAAGAAGTTTTTAATCGAAAATACTTTAAACTTTTCTAGCCGAGTAAGAAATTGACACCTAATTTCTTCATTTTTTTCACTTTAATAGTTTGTTTTTCAATGTCTTTTTTTAACAAATTTGAGGCAATTGGCCACTAGTTTAGCCTCATAAAGACTCAATCAAGACCAGGAATAAATTTTAATCCATACTCTTGACAAAAAAAAAAAAAACTAATGTATGAATAAGGGAATGGGGTTTTGATTAAATAGATATATTTTTCTCCTTCTTGATACATTAATTTTTTTAATAGTTATTTTAATTGTCTTTAGTTTTTTTGCAATAAACCAAATACCTAAAAAAAAGATGTTTTTGGTTAAGAAAAAATACATTAATAAGAAAGGAGAATTTAGAGTAAAAAGTCATATTTTCTACATAATCTAAATCATTAATTTTCTTACAATAATTCATTTTTATTGTCATATAATTAAATTAAAAAAATAATATTTTTCAATTTATTTTATTAAACATGTGCATCATCTTTTTAAAAATAATTCGCAATGTGAATACTTGGCTAATAATAAGTGCAAAGAAGGAACAAGGATTTGGAATAGAAAATTTAATGGAGAAATAATAATATTAATAAGCACGGGTTCGTAATTGTTAGTTTTATTTCAATGTTCCTTTATATTTTATTTTTTGTAAGGTTAAAAGCTGGATTGCAAGCAAATGTAAAGGCAAATTGATAAAATCAACTGGTTGGAACTAAATTGATGTTAAGAGTAACATGTCAGGGACTGAATTGAGATTTTCCTCTCTTTTTATAAACTTCATTTCAATCACATATCATATTTCGATATCTATAGTTCCCTTTCCTGTTTGTCTCTGATGGTTTATGAAGGCACGCCAAGCTAAATTCCAATTCAACGATTCATTCATGGCTTTTATTATTATTATTATTATTATTATTAAAAAATCGTCCTTGTTTATATTATCATATTAAAGAAAGGAAGAACTGCAACTTCGTCAAAGTACCACACGCTTTCAGTCAAGATTTAGTATCGAGTTACCAAGTACCTAGACAATTGCATTTGCTGTTAGAATTTGCACCGCTTCTTACCTCGGCTCATCACAACTTCACACCCTATATTAGCGTGTAAATCTCCGTCGTTGCATTCACTCTAGACAACGGGTCCATGATCGGCAAAATCATGAAAGGAGCATTCATTCACTCAGTGCCGTCTTCTGTTTCCATTCCGGTTACGGTCCCTGTACCCAGAAGAATTCCGTTGCCTGGACCTATTATCAGGCAGGTAGTCCCATCCGGAATTCGTCCTGGCTCCTGAATAGTTTCTCCCTGACATGTACTCTTGTGATTCAAAACGGCTGTTCTCCGGACTCCAAGACTCAAAACCCTCATCACCCAAATATTCATTTCTTTCCCGAGGAGGACCTGACCGCAACTGTGGCTGCACAGGCCCTCCATATGGTGGCACATAGTTATTTTGATTAACATGAGATGGGGAATTTGATACTAAACTCTGCCTAACTCTCCAGGAATCACGCATTGGACCTACATCGCCAGTATGTGGCCACGACGAGTGTACAGTGGGAGGTTCGTTTATATGTGACTGTAACTGTGTTGGAGCTGGTACTGCGGATGTTGATCGTGGAAATGGAACTGGCCATCTCTCTGGTGGATTTGATGTGAGAGAAATGGATGGAGCTGGTTTTACGTTGTTCATGGTTTCAACCCACATTGAAGGCCCAATTGCAGCTGAAGGGTTCGGCAGGGAAGGGGTATTGACGGGTAAATTTTTCATGGTAAAAACAATTTCTGAGGATGGCGTATGCAACATTGAAGAATTGGTGGGATAACTCTGTTGGGATTGGAGAACCATCGGAGGTTGTCGGTTTTCAGGTACTATGATGCTTGTTTGAGACAATGAGAAAGGATGATGTTGGGATAGTATTGGCCTGCTTGCTTGCTGCTGTGGTGTTCTGATGTTAGTGGCTTGATTTTGACGTTGCACCGAGCTTGTGTTCTCGGCTAGAGGAGCAACGGTGGGGACTCCGGGGTCAGTGTATGCAACTCTGTTCCCCGATGAAGCCTGCTGGGAAAATGGATTCTTGTCACCTTCTGATCTCCATCCACTCTGCATATTTTACAATGTTACCCAATAGAATATTAGTATATGCTCATTGTAACCAAGGAAGAATTCTGTAACAAACACATACCATTTTATTTTTCTGTAATGTTATTTTTAGTTCAAGTGACAACACCTATTAGGGGGCCCACTACTTTTTTAGTCAAGAGCACAATTTTCACAGAAGCCTGCATGGGACACATCAATCCACCATTCCCAGCTTATGGAAGATATGATCAATCAGTGGATGGACAAAGGCAAAAATGCTTCAACCATATATCTTCCGAACTTTGATGGCAATTTTAATAGACGAGGCTGAAAGAACTATATGACCCATTTCTAGACTGCTTAAATCATCCAAGCAACTCCCATGGTCAAATCCCAAGTCCCACAACAGGTTACATTACATCTCTAATTGCTCAAAAGTTCATATTTACCTTTCATTTTAGTTTGGCTTACATAAACAATGTTGGGCTTTGTGCAACCCAGATTTTAATGTGTGCTTCCCCGTGAGATTTATATATTTACTAAATTGTAGGAGCAAATTGCTCTACCCATAGGAAGTTGACAACAGTTTAATGATTTGTAGCAAAATTTGCAATATTGGCCTAAATCACGCACCGTTCCAGGATTGCTTGACGGAGTTGGTGATGGAAGAGAAACTTCAACCTTCTCCCCTACTTTCCCAACAAGCCCATTTAAACTACCTGCCAAACCAGCCCCTCCAGCCTTTATCATATCAAGCAGTTTCACGGTTTCCTCACTTGATAAATTGCCAGCTTGGCCAGAAGTCAATGCAAAAACCAATTCTGGATTTTTTAGCAATACAGCAAGCAACTCAAGATCTGGTTCAGTTGCACTCCCTCCACCAACCTGAGGCAGGGAAGGTGCTGGTGATGGTGCAACTACAGTGTTTACATGTTCGGTCAGGGAAACCTGTATTTCTGCACCATCAGCATCAGGTGGCTGTTCAATTGGAATTTCTGGGGTCAACGTGTCATCATAGTCCATCTCGAGGTCCCATGGTTCCTTGGGGTTAGATGGTAACTCCTGGACTGTCTGATAGATGGTTTCTACCTCCCTACAGTTTCTGTTTTTCTGAACATCAACTTCTTTTCCATTTTCACCAGTGCCCACTCTCCAGAGAACGTTGAGTTTTATTTCTGCAGAAAAGATAAGTGCATAAAAGGATGAAAAACCAAAGAATGCGCATTGAGTTAATAAGAAAAACCAAAGGAAAACAGGAGTGGAAGAGAAAAGCCTAAACAAAATCAAATAATTATGCACATTTACAACCAGCAAGCAGCTTTCAACTCCGCTGGGTGACAACCCATGAAAAGTTGGAAGACAGCAGTTTGGTTTTGAGAGGAATAGGAAAGACAAATGGAAGTGAAGGAGCTCAGTCACCATCAATCTGCAAAGAGAATACTGTCGGCCTCTCTCAGCTTAGCTAACTACTAAATCTGGCCAAAGTCCAGTAGTGCAGAAGCTGATTATCCACTAATATGAAACTGATTCTCTATTTATAGTTTCATAGATTTACAAATTTGTATCAAGATTTTCTCTGCATTGAGTACAGCATCCAGGTGTTTGGGCCTCATGCTGATAATATACAATCCCCAATCCAGAATTGATAAAGCACTGTGAAACTCTTTTCACTCATAATTTTGTGCTTGATATGTGCTCAATTCCAAGATGGGAAATGAAAAGGTTTCAGGTTGTATAGCAAACTCATTGGCAAATCAAAAACACCATATGGCAGAAAATTTCACCTTTACATTTCATCCGTTCAACATAATTGTATAAAGATGGTCCTCACGATGTAATCCAACAAACCATATTCAGGAGTTTCCAGGTTTGAAATAACTGACGTGATTTGATACCATATGGTAAGTGGATGCCATAATTGGGAAAGAATTAAAAATCAATGTGTACAAGCTAAGATAGATAATCCATTTTCACAGTGCATATGAGCAATCTTCAGGTATTTACTGCATCAAGTTATGAGGCTATTGTCACTTGCTACCCACCAATGCTATAAAATCTGGTTGGAAGCATAAACTTCACCATATAAAGTAATTTGCATTATTATGACATTATGCCAAATTTTCACAACATTAACAGTTGCAATACTACATTCTTTCCTGTTGATAAGTTAGTATTAACAAACTAATAGCTTGAAAAAAGTTTTTAATTCAAGCCCCCACAACTACAATAATAGTCTTTATCAACAGACCAGTTAGCATCTTCAATGCACATCAGCAAATGTTGTATTTGTAAAGGCTATCCACTTGCTGTATTAGACGGCTAATCCAAATGCTAAAATCATTGCGATATAATGGCAGGGAAACAAGTTATGGGCAATTGAATGGAAAGAGTCACGCGATAAATTGAATATCAACATAGATCCAAAAGCATTAAACTGCAAATTTTTAAACACCTGTATCTTATCTATTCTACACATTGTTATACAGTGTAAAAAGGTGCCTCACTTTATCCACAAAGCATCTACTCATCTGCACTAATATAATAACTGATCAAAGTAACCAACAAAGAAACACCAATAGCACGTGTACCTGGAGGAGTCTTCCATGGGATCTTGACTTCAATACAAACTCCCCACATGGCTTCCTTTGAATCAATTTCTTTCTTTGGATTGAGGGACCCCTCAACCTTACAAGAAACTTCCAGGGGAGGCATCACAGGTTTCTTGTATTCCTCAATCTTTGGCCGAATATGAATTTTGGAAACTAGAGACAAACTTGCAGACATACTTGAAGGTCCATTTTTCATACCAGTATTTCCATTAGATGAAAGACCTGTTTTCCCATGCTTGTTCTGCATGAATAAAGCACGCATTTTTGCTTTTTGGATATCATCAGCAGACATTGGGCGACCTGTACTAACAGGAGCAGCTTTGGTGGCCTGAGGGCTTCTGCCAGCTGTTTTCTGGCCAGGCTGTTCCACAAGCTGAACTTTTCTACGTTCTCTTGTATCTGTTACTAGCTAAGGAAGGTACTTATGCGTTTTTCCCGACTGAGAAACAAGAAAACTACAAATGCACATTCATCATTGAGGTACTTCAGTAGTTCAAGAGGATGAATTATTTCCAATTCCAAGAAAAAAAAATCTTAATTAGGAACTTTAATTTTTTAATGCCAGACTGAAAATGCAAAAAGATACACTTGATAATTAACAAGTCTGAGACCAATTTTGAAAACAAATAGAACTACAATCAAAAGTGCTCTTGCACTTCAAGCATTATATTTGCGATGAGGTAAATTTAATCAGTAAAAATGACCGAGCACAGATCACAACTTTATTAACCATTCAACCAGAATTCCAAAAAAAAACTGTAACCAATGCAACCAACAATATTTCTAAGGTTATGCACCCAAATGGATTACTGAATGGGGTTTCTCCTCATTAAACTGACCAGAAGCCACCAACAAAACCATGGGCCACAGATATATAAACAAAAAGGTTCAAATTGAAACTACTGACCATCTACTGCCATATTTATACCTTATAATTTGATAATAAGCACAAGCCGTCAATTAATAGCCATCACAAATTGAAACATTTTGAGATTGTCAGTCAGGTTAATGTTGTTCATTCATTACATACATGTACGGAGGTGGTGAGAGAAGTTGCAGTATAACTTTTAAGTGAGGTTTAACAAAACAAATTGCAAGGTAATCAAACCTGAAATAGCCACAAACATCACCATCACCAAGGAACACATTAATTTCATTTTTATACTCAGCTAGATTATAGCATATTTTGCCCCATGAGTTGAAATTTGATTGATTGACACCAAAAATGCGGGTGAAGTCAATTATTGCAATTAAAAAGGCTATTAGAAAAGAACTAAATTGCACTTTTTAAGAATACAAGTATGTAATCAAATGTTTTGAAAAAATTCCCCCCTGCATGTGTTGGTTTTGTTTGCCAGTTCACCACCAAATCACCCTGACATTAGCCAGAAGGCTGGTGTTGAGGCTGCTGTAATTTTTCAAAATAAGTTCATTTCAGCTATTGATTTGAGAAAAAGCGACCAACATTTAGTCAATTTGGTGTCAACCAACTAACTTTGAAACACGGGTAAGCCAGTCATTTGCTACAAGCAGTGGGGAAAAAAGGTGGTTTTGCCAATTAAAATTCTACCAAAGGCAACCAGATAAGCTTATCCTAGTAACTAAACTCACCTTCTGGTGTAATATTAAATGATTTCTTGCTGCACATCATGTCATTTAACTACTACAATAGAAACATATTATCAAAAAGCATAAAGCTCATCAATCACTTTAGTTGATTTGGACTCCTTTCCTGGTAAAGAAAAGGACAAAATCCAGAACAACCAACCCAGTACAAGCGATTGCATACACAAAATCCTCCAATACTTCATGCGCCAACTCTGAGGAGAGCCATTATTAAAACATAGTAAAAAAATACTACAAGTCAATGGTTTAGAACTGCCCTCACTATTATAGTCACTGTAACAGCTAGCATAGGGGAAAAGAGTAGCATCTGTCAGTTCTTGCCATCCAAGTTCCTTAGGCTAAGCCTTTAAACCATAAGACTGTCAGGAAAATATATTTGACCTAATGGCGAACACTTTGACTAGGCATTTCCCAGACCATTGCATATCATAAATAAAACGGTAAACATATCAAGTGGCTTTGGACTTTTCAGTTAAAAATACAGCTACAAGTTCACTGTATAAAATAAGCATGCACCAAGAGATGGGTGTAACTATATTAAGTAAATAAAAGCTTCATCCCTTAACCAAGGAAATGTTAATTCTATCAATTTTCCTTCAAATGCCAGCTAAGTTGCAAGGCACCACTTAAAAAAAAATTGAGGATACGGGATGAAGGTGCACCTAGGATGTGCTTTCTGCTCGGATCATCTGTTGATGCTGGCAACAGCTTCAATGCTTGTGAAGACTCGATTTTCCTAAAAACAAAGAAATTTATACTGAATATCCAAACAAACACCAATAACATTCCCAACAGGCTGATTGTAAGTCAAACCAAAAAACATATCAATACCTGATATTTTCTGAACTTTCCAATGAGAGAGCAGGAACACCATCCTGTGCAGAAATAAAAGCTGTTAGAAACGTCCTATAACATCAATCCACTTTTGACCATGTAACGGACTGTGCATAGAACTTACAGGATTACTGATATCAGACTGCCATAATTCATTGCCCATAATTTCATCAATGCTGCACGAAATTAGTGCCAAAAGATGAGACTTGATTGAACAAATCTTAAGATTATAGGAGGTAATCTCATGAACTTGCCTCTGCTTCAAAATCATGTCCTGTGCATCTGTAGAGAAGTTTACGCCATAGGGTTTTTTCATTGCTTGACTTCTTGCAAACACTTTGCTCCATCTTGATAACAAAACCCTGGCCCTGTTTGATATGTCTGATCTTCAAATCAGATATATGAGATTCAAAATTATCACAAGGCACATAATGAAAAGAAGCACATTAATGTGTCTCATATCATATAATGCAAAACTTGAAAGGATATCATCAAAACAGAGAACTAATAGCTATAATGAACTACAAGAAAAATTTTAATATTTCCATGTACATACAGCAGCTAATTCCTCCATTTTGCTTATTTGTCTGACAATGACAGAAGCAATCTGTGGTCAATGATGACCAGGCAGAAGAGCCATCGAATTGGTTTACAAAAAATACAAATAAAAAACAAAAATAAGAGAACACCATATTAGTTTCAATATTTTTATATGAAATCAAAACAAACTGATATGAACTTCATTATTCATAACAAGGAAACAAAAATTCCAGAAACTATCCTCCTGATGCAATGAGAACAATTAGAAACATTACCAATAGCCCATGGAGTTCATTTATCAATTAACAATTAGGAAATGACATCTGTGTGAGATGCAAGAAGCAGGATATAGGGAGGTCAAAAGGCAAGAGTTAACAAAAGCACACCTGAAGTCCTGTAAAACCGCAGTCTATTAACACCGCGAAGTATGGCTGACATGTGTTCAGGAGGAGCTTTATGTAGGGGCAAATGACAGAAGACCTGAATACACCATAGATGCAAAATACTAAGCATGTTTATGAAGCAATAATGTTGCAAGGAAGACAATAAAATTTTATAACTACATTCAAGGTGACAATAAGAACGCTCGTTTGTTCTTCAGCAGCAGCTTGACTTAACCATGTTACCAAAATCATGACACCACCATTAAATAGAAACCTGGGAACGTGCATGGAAAATATTAAATGCAAACAGAGAAAAAAACACATCTTGTTAAATATAATAGTGAGTTGAAAAGTACCAATTTAGAACAGAGAGAGTATGTATTTGCAAGATCCATTCCATGAGCTTCACCTGCCCAGTAAATGTTTCTTCTTTCCGCAACAAACCAAAAATATTCTCAACAAAATGTTTGTCTAATTCATCTAAACCAGGTAGCATGTCGTCCTGTGTTGAGCAAGAGGGGGCTTCATCAACTCTGGAAGGACCAGCAGAGTTTAAGGGAACAGGATTGTGGGCAACTGAGTCTAAGGGAACTGGATACAGACTTGCATGGTTTAAGGGAACTGGATTTGGACTAACAGAAATTAAGGGAACTGGATTGGAGCTGACAGATTCCAAGTGAAATGGATTGGGGCTAACAGAGTTTAAGGGAGCTGAAATGGAGCTAACAGAGTTTAAGGGAGCTGAAATGGAGCCAGCAGAGTTCAAGTGAATTGGATTGGGGCTAACAGAGTTTAACATAGCTGGATTGGAGCAAACATAATTTAGGGGAACTTGATTGGGGTCAACAGAGTTCAAAGGAACCAAATCAATAGGCATCAAAGCATCCGATGTCGTTAGGACCCCATTTTGAGGTTCCTTGTGTGCATTAACTCTAATAGCCTTCTCCATTGACCACCGAATCAGTTTCCTCACTCTCGTACGTTGGCTGGCAAAAAAATCCCGAACCTATAGATGATGCAGCACATGTCATGATCCATAACAGATACACATCCATCAAGTCTATACAAAGCCCTTATCTTCTCAGGCAATGCACTCTTTGAATGGTACTTGATTCATAGAGAATCAATCTTTTGTTTAGATGCAGACTATATAACTTAAAGTAAGTTAGGATCAAACATGAACAGATTGCATAAAAGCAATCAATATAACTGCATGTGTGTCTCTAAATTCATGTACATACATGCAAGAGTAATGAAAAACAATGTTGGTAAAAAGTTAATGTGTGAATTTCGTACAAAACCAAACTTAAACATGAAGGAAGGGAAAATCACCTGCGTGACTGTAGCACCAAATTGAACACTAATATCCCGTGATTCCTTCTTACTGAATGCATCTTTAATAGTGAAAACTTCTTGCATATACTTGACCGCCTTAGGGTTTATCAAATCTCGAGGTCTTTTCCCTGCCAAATCGACTAGTAATGTTAGCAGTGACCGAAAACAACCAAATTTACAAGAATTTTGATTATTATCAAGAGACGAACATAATAATGGAACAACGGAATCATATACATATGGTGTATCATAAAAAAGGCAAGGCAAAAGCCCTAAAAACTCACCGATTTTTATCGAAAGAGCACCAGCTGCCTGCGAATGATTTCATAAAAGTTAGTTATGGCTAGGGAAAGAAAGCCGGAAAAAAGTTACATATTACTAAAAAAATGGGAAAAAGACGCGCCATTTCTTGAGAAAGAGGATTGACACCAGTGAGCTTGCATTGAGTGACGACAATTCTTCGAAGATGATCGATTTGGTTGTGGAAAACCTCTCTCTGCGAATCCAAAAACTTTTGAAAGGACTCGACAGAGCTCCCAATCTCTGTCTCTGTCAAATCCTCCATTGTCAAATTGGAAAGCTGGAGTCTTGATTTTCGAAGTACCTGCACAACTACGCATTACACTACGGTTACAGTGTGGAGATTTGTGTGATTTCTAAAAAAAAATAACAGAAAGGCTTGCGTTAGGGTTGCTAGATTGGGGGGGGGGGGTGCGGGCGTGGGTTTGGGAATAGGTAGCTGCGAACAATGGAGCAAGGGACCCAAATTAACACGTGAGAAAAAAATAAATTAAACTTACAAACCACACGCACAATTCTGCTGGCGCGCGCGCGTGCTTCTTACCGCGCATCATTGATCAAAGAGATTCGGTGGGCTAATGATATTTCGGGGTGTTTATATAAGTTATTTTTTAAAGTGTTTTATTTTGTTTAAAAATTATTTTTAATATCAACACATTAAAATAATTTTAAAATATAAAAAAATTTGAAGTAAAAAAAATATTAAAAAATTAATTTTTTTAAAAAATACTTTTCAAATACAAAAACAAATAAGATCCGTGATATCTTAAGAACAAATATAATGATGATTTTTAAGAGATTATTTGGTATTATAGCAGCAGTTGTTTTCAAAATACTTTTCATTTAAAATTTTATTGAAATTTATTTTTAAAAAAAATTATTTTTGACATCAGCACATCAAAATGATTTAGAATTATAATAAAAAAATATTTTTTATAATAATTTTATAAATTAATTTATAAAAAATTATATATATCCAATATGCAGTATTTGTTTAAAAAATTGCTCATAAATATTCAATAAAAAATATGTATTTTAAATTTTTATATTAGCTTTTTACGTAATTTTATCAATCTAATTATTTTTTCTCTTTTATACTGCTGTGTCCAAATTATTATGGCATTATTTTTTATTTTATTTTTTCCTAGTTTAAACTTACTTTTTATAATTTTAAGAGCATTGGGTCCTGTGTTAGGACGCAAGAGAATTAAGTCTGGCGTCAAGACTCAATTCTCTTAGGTCTGGCAGCAGGACTCAAGGCTAATGGCTCTTAGTTCAGGACCTAGAAGAATTGGTTATGGTGTCAGGATTCAATTCTCTTGGGTCCCGCGGAAGGACCCAAGACTAATGAGTCCTGCGTTAGAACCCAAGAAAATTAGTTCTTAGTTTATAAAAATATTATTATTTAATTTATAAATATAATTAGTTTATTACTTAGAATTATAATAAAAATAAGAATATTTATAACACAAATAAGAATATTTTTTATATGAATACTTTGAATTATAAGAAAAATAAAAATATTTATAACACAAATAAAAAAACCAAAGAATATTTATAACACAAATTATAATATTTTTATAATAATACTTAGAATTATAATTAAAATAATATATTTATAACACAAATAATAATTTTTTTGATATGAATACTTTGAATTATAAAAAAAATAATTATATTTATAACACAAATAATTATATTTTTTACATGAATACTTTGAATTATATTTTTAAATCTTTATTGACACAAATAAAATGATGGTTTTTCTTCAATAGCAATAATAATATTTTTTAAATTTATTAATGATAATAATAATAATAATAATAATAATAATAATAATAATTTTTTCAAATTTATTAATTATTTTATTAATAATATTAATTATAATAAAAATAATAACATGTATGACACAAATAATAATATTATTAATTATAGTAAAAATAATAATATTTATAACACCACTAATACTATTTTTAATATTAATAATTTCAATTAGAATAAAAATAATAGTATTTATAATAGAAATAGTACTATTTTTAAAATGGATAATAAGTCTTGACAAAATAATAATATTTATATCCCAAATAATAATATTTTTTATATTAGTACTTTGAATTATAATAAAAATAATTATATTTATAACACAAATAATTATATTTTTTATATGAATACTTTGAATTATATTTTTAAATCTTTTAAAAAATGATGGTTTTTCTTCAATAGTAATTATAGTATTTTTTAAATTTATTAATGATAATAATAATAATAATAATTTTTCCAAAATTTTTAATTATTTTATTAATAATATTAATTATAATAAAAATAATAATATGTATTATACAAATAATAATATTTTTAATTATGATATTATTAATTATAGAAAAAATAATAATAATTACAACACCAATAATACTATTTTTAATATTAATACTTTCAATTAGAATAAAAATAAAAATATTTATAACACAAATAATAATATTGTTTCTATTAATACTTTGAATTATAATAAAAATAATAATATTTAGAACACAAATAATTATATTTAGAAACCCAAAAATATTTATAACACAAATAATAATATTTTTCTATATTAATACTTTGAATTATAATATAAATAATAATATTTATAACATAAATAATAATATTTTTGATATGAATATTTTGAATTATAAGAAAAATAATAATATATATAACATAAATAACTCTTGAAACTTTTTTTCTTTTCTCTTATTAATTTTTTTTCATTATGTAAAGAGGAAATAATAATATTTTTTCTTTTTTCTTATTTTTTATATGAATACCTTTTTTTATATTTTTGATATTTATCTTCTTGAATTTCTTTATTAAAGCATGTTTATTTTTACGTTTCAAAAATGTTTTGAAAAAATTTTAAATTTTTTTTATTGTTTTCTTTACTTCAAATTAATATTTTTGATCTTTTTTTAAATATTTAGATTGGCTCTGACTGGGCTGCCAGATTTAAGAAGAATATATTAAATTGGGTCCTGCCCTAGAAAGACCCAAAATAGCTTTGGATCGTGCTGCGGCTGGACCCATCAGCCTTGGCTCCTGCTACAAGCAAGACCTATTAGTGTGGGTTATGTCCATTGCAGGACCCATCAACATTAGGTATTGCCCCTTGCAGACCTAGTGCTTTATTTCTCTTAGAATCAGTTAGCTTACAGGAAACCAGGAATACTTGGAAGTGGCACTCCAATAGTCATTTCAATAGTGTTGGGTCCTCCTGTCCAGCAGGATCTAAAATTAAAAAAATAATTAAATTTTTTTTTTACTTCAAATTAATATTCTTTTGATATTTTGATATTATTTTTTTAAATATATTTTTTTAAAAAATTATATTGAGATTCGGTCTGGCTGTGTAGCCAGACCCGTGGCTACGTTGGGCCCTACCTACAAGTAAGACCCAACAGTGTTGGGCCTTGCTCACAGCAGGCCCTGCCTTCCACCACACCAAGACCTAACAACATTGGAATCAGGATCAACAGCTTTGGGCCCTGCCTTTCACCATGACCTAACGCCCAATTCGGCCCTGCCTCCCACCACACCAGGACCCAACAACTTTTGACCCTGCTTTTCACCATGACCCAACGCCCAATTAGACCCTACCTTCCACCATGACTCAACGCTTAATTGGGCCCTGCACCACCAGGACCCAACAACTTTGGACCTTGCCTTCCACCACGACTCAACGCCAATTGGACCCTCCCTCCACTAGGACCCAACATCTTTAGCCATTTTCAACCAGGACCCAACAGCTTGGGCCATGCCCAGCAGCAGGACTCAACGCTTTAGGTCTTGCTAGGAGGCTAGACCCAGCAGCGTTGGGGTCTGTTACATTCAAAATTTGGGCCTGTAGTTGACCCGGAGTAAACCAGTCGACCCGCAGGGTCAATTCATAACTCGGGTGATCCAGAAAAAATCTGGAAGGAACATTTTTTTTTCAAATGTGTTTTTTTTCCTACCCTAAAGTGACTGACGAGTTAAAAAACCAAAAAACCAAAAAATAAACAAAACCTCCAATCTTTTATTTTATTTAGAAGTTTTTTTAAAAAATATTAATTATTTGATAGACGAAGCGGGGGGTCATATAACTATTTCTCTAACTATAAAGTGTTAAAATTTTGACTAATGATAGGATGTCTTCGGTGAAGGATTAGAAAAATCATATATGTGATCATGACATATGATTGAGTTTGAAGTCACGGTATTATTTAGTTTTGAGGTAGATTATTTTAAAAAAAATATATATTAAAAAATATTTTTTAATTTTTAATTTTTTTAAAAAACATTGAAGCAAAGCAAAAGGATGGCACCTGCCCTGTTTGTTTTTACGTTTTAAAAAAATTTAAATTTCTTTTATTTTTTTCTTTGATTCAAATTAATTTTTTTTGTGATTTTAAATTATTTTGATACGCTGATATAAAAAAATAATTTTTTAAAAAATAAAAAATATATTATTTTGATATATTTCTAAGTAAAAATCACTTTAAAAAGCAACTGCAACCACTCAGGCTCCACCAAACCAATTCAATATCTCGCCACAAATTTATTCACTGGTTCTTTGGAACGCAAAATTCCTGTGTAAATTATTTATTTTTATCCTTGTATTTTTAATCAATCAACGCTCATGTTCTTTGAATTTGTTAAATTAAATCTTCTTTTCGATTTTTTTTTCTTTCAATAAGCTAACTTCTTTTAAATCTCAATATTAACTATACATATAGATTATTAAATATTTTTCACATGACCTTCCTTTTTATATTCATATAGGTTTTTTATCACCCAGTAAAATTGTCTTATAAAATATATTAAAAATAGATAGATGATGACTTCTACATTTTTAAAACTAAATAAATCTGAATAATAAGTCATATAATAAATGAAAATATCTAATAACGCTACATATTATTAGCATACATTGAAACTTGACAAAAAAATTAGTCATTAATTGAACAATTTTACAGAGAACATAAAAAATTATTTAAAAAAATTAAAAACACGAGGATAAAAATGAGCAATTAACACAGATGATGGATAAATTTATGGTATATGCCTAATTCAAATATCCAAGGTGTTTTTTTTTTTTTTTTAAATGATAAATATTCATGTATCTACATTTGCTTCCTGCGTGGCCTCGACTCTGTTCTACAAAAGTAAGGGAGTATAACCAATATTTTAAAGATCAGCATAAACATGCATGCATCTACGCATAACAGCAGCTACAAAGGAGAGGGGGAGGGAGAGAGAGAGTCAGAGGTGATCACACACTAGAACAATGAACAATCCAACTAATGTTTACAGCTATTGTCAACCCACAAACCTTCCAGGGCATAACCTCGTCTCATGCAACAGTTATGTTATTTTTCCACCATTAACTCTCCAACTTCTACCTAATATCTCTCTATTAACAAAAGGGAAAAAAATGGTTCAAACTGCAATTACAGAAGCTCAAGAGGGTAACCTGCAAAAACGAAGAAAAAATAGAAAAAAAATTGATGATTGAGAAGAACGGAAAACAAAATCCTGCTCATTGAATGGGAGAAACAAAAAAAAAAAAGATGAAGGAAAAGAGTAGGGTAGCCAACCTGAGAATGCCCTGTCATCTTTACATAGTGCTTGGACCGAAGAAAGAGTGGTCTCTGACGGTCAAATTGAGACCATGATGTTAGCGGCGCATATATTACAATTTTTCCTCAAAATGTCTTCCAATGAGTTGTAAATAGCAAATTAACACGATGGCAAAACGAGAACTCCATCCAGGAAAAATAAAAAACAATCTCCATAAAAATGGGATCCTCTGGTTTTCAGAATTCTACAATCCCACGTAAATTATAGTCGGGGATCTCTACCCTTATCCATTATTTCTCAAAGCACAACCATTTTGGACCATAAAACTTCCTTATTTCTACAGTCTCCAAATTCTCTCTTCTGCAGAAGTCTCGTGAATCGATAGTCCTCGGTTCCACTCTTGAAATGGCTCAAGTGAGGTCACTGTCTGCATCAGAGGGCAGCTGAAGTATGATTAAAATGAATATACTCAAAAGTCCAAAATTATCCTGTAGTATACACATGTACAAAGAGCACCGAGATGGCATCTTGCTGATAACTGATCCCTCAAAAGACATATCAAGCACCGCAACAGAGAGATCAGGGTGCCTTCTTTCGTTTCCTAAAAGGCCAAACCCCAAGAATACAGCAACCAATCAAAAATTCGTCCAAGGTTGTTATCATCTCCACCACAACCGGACACATTAGCGGCTAATAGCTTCAATTGCAAGCCGCACCAAACGTAGTAGTCCCTCCACATCTTGGAAGTTAAAATCAAGAGCTGTTTTAATGGAAGAAATGCCCTCTCCACATCGGGCTTCTCCCAAGCTGACATTAGCTGCCGCGAAAGCAAGGCGTGACTTTCTAGAGGCTTCCATTGCAGAATTTACATCCTGTGCCTGCAAAATTACATTTAATGACGCTGCCATTCCTAAACATCTCATATGGATGTAAAGTTGTGAATCAAATAATGGAGCAACAGCTGCTGTAATATATGAAAGCAGAGTTTCATGGGTTGATTAACTCAAACACTGACACCAATGAGTTACAATTTCATGGCCTATGGTGCATAGAAGAATAAAAGGGATGCTCTTGTATCGGAAAGGAAACACTAATCAATATACATTTTTCCCAACCAAAACTTCTGCAGGTTGTCATCAAAACATATTCCTTGGCCGATATCTTTATATTCCAATGCTCAAAGTTATGTTCTAAAGTTCTATGAGAAAATCAAACGACAAGTTGAGCTTTTTCTAACACAAAAATCTGAATGTACTTACAAATCTGAGCAATCGCACGAAGCTGGGACGATTCCGTGCAGCAATAATGTGACTTCCAGTTACTTGAGGAGAGCTTACGCCTTTGGTTAAGGGAACCTTGTCTGCTATTGTCGTGTGGTTCAGGTTATCAATATCAGAGGCAGAAGAAGAAGGTGATTCACCTATAAATTATGAAACAAGTGTGGCATCAAAGCAATTCATAAGCACCCATCCAATGGCCACATTAAGCATTAGGAAAAGCTAAAAGCCCAAAGAGTGACAAAATGTTTATATGACAAATGAAATAAGAGAAATTTAGGTGAAGCACCCGAGGATACAATATTTATACATGACAACATATATCAATGCAAAAGCATAAATTAAGCAGACATGAAACTTGGACACCCTTTCTTAAGAATCAAATGATTCCTTTGAGATTTAGTGTGGAAACTGAGAGCTGAATATATTGATGCATTGAACTAGTGACACAGAAATGCCATCCGTGTGTCTCTGGCAACATATTTAACAGCCCACCCCCACTCAACAGGAACACTAGAGAAATGAAAATGAATTTACTTGGATTGTTTTGGCAACACTGGAACCATGTTTGAAAATTATCAGAAGTGTATGCTATTCTTGTGTAAGAAATCCAAGAGGTCTGGTTCCAATCAATGTCATACTTAAGATGAACAGTTTCCCATCCTATGAGTTGATAAACTAAAAGCTCTTGTATGAAGTGCCAGGTGGTTTGGTTACCTAATAAATTTTGAAAAGCCAAACACAAGTCCAAGGAAAACAGTGACTAATTGTCGTGTGATAGTCACAAGATTAAAGTAGCAGCAGGATTTATATATATGCACACACACACACACACACATATAAATATCAGGAGAAAGAACTCTAAATTAATGTAAGATTAAAGTAGAGATCATGGCTTGTTTCTAATTACCTGGAGGAATAATTTGTAAAGCCATCTGCAACTCATGACGATCTCTGTTTGCAGTGGTATGTGAGGAATAAATTGCCCTCATGTATGCAACCTCCATGCATTTGTAGGCCAGAGCAGCAGCAGCCATGTCTTTGGATTTCTCATATTCGTGAGCACAAAACCTAAAAACATCAAGAGGTTTAGCAAAGGAAGGTAGCAGGGTAGCAGCAGGAACTCATTTTTTCCCATCAGAAATGAAATCATCAACGGAAAATGCAATAACAAAAGTCACAAAAACTCCTGGAAGAGATATATCCAGGAAACTGAATTCAAGTTGGAAAATATGTTTGAGAAGTCAAAGAACAGACTAACAACCAAAATGGGACAGCTAAGAGATGTGGTTCGCATAGTATGACACATATGCTATGTAGTCAAGTGATGAAAGTATTTCCATACAATACCCTATAAGGAACAAATACAAAACACTAATGCAACAAATAAAAACAATTCCCATTCCAATTATTACGTGGAAAGAGAATTCTGTAGTTAGAAAGGAAAGAAAAATGTCAAGCAAAAGGCCAAGTTAACCTAAGCAGAGAGCTGTTTATAGTTGAATCCAAGCTGGAATATCAAAACCCAACATAATGAAAGTAAGCAAGACACACATTCATGGCACCTGCATTTCCAGCATCTATGTGGCCAGTTCTAACTACTTAAACAACAAGAGTTTCCGTGTTGCAAGTTTAAACAGTTAAACAAACAAACAGAAAAGGCATGATTCCATGGTTCTGAAAACACTTAAGCCCCCACCCCACCCCACCCACCAAAAGAAACAAAAGAAGTCCCTTCGTCAAGTCCTATACTCTGACTTACTCGCACAGTTTCGCAGTGCTGCTGTAAACTTGCATTGGCTCTCCATTTTTGGCACTCTCACCACTACAGATTTCCAACAGAGATGCTCCATGAAGAAACTTCAGAGCTGCCTCGAAGTAAAGCCTTGTACTCTCAAGATTTGACCCGGCATTCTGCAGAAGGTAGTCAACATTGGAAAAGGTTGCATATCAAAAAGAAGACAAATTCTTAAAAGATAAACAGTAAAAACCTTGACACGATCAGCCATGTGTTTCATATTTTTAGCTTCTTTCAAAGCATTGTTAGCAGCCTGACTGGAGGAATCCCTTTTAACTGAACTTGGACCATCAAGATCCCTGACCCTGTGCCCATTTGATGAGGCATTTCTGGAACTGCTATGATGATGATGATCAATCCCATTTGGATCATTGACCTTTCTACTCTGTTTCAACTCCTTCATTTCAGTATTTTCCCCAGCAGAGGCATTAACAACCAACATATTGGCGCTGTTTCCTTGGTGAGATAAAGAATTTGGATGAGGGCTGCCAACAAGTGTCTCATTTTGAGCTCCTCCAGAAGAAGGCAATGATTGTGTCGTCCCTCTATCAGAGACCTTTTCATTATCTATCAGCACACTCTGCTTTGGAGTAGAGACTGCATCATGGTTGCGAGTAGCACCTACTTCAACATCCGAACCATTGGGTCCCCTGACATTTAACTGATTCACTCTTTTACTGTTATCACTCAACACTTGTCCTTGATAGTCCTTCTTGTCAACATATCTGTCCTCATTTTCCTCAGGTTTGATCCCTAACTTCACTTCAGTCTTGTTTTTGCAATTTGTTGGTCTTACTTCATAGGAAGGTGCTTCTGCATTAAAGGAATTGGAAACCTTAACTTCATTTTCGAACTCAGAATTAAATTTCCTAGTCTTGTCCTTAGACCGTGAGGAGGAACCCTTTCCAGACTTCCTTGGACGCGACCCATTCACAAGATGGTGATTTTCATTTCGTCTTTCATCGTCATGGCATGGATCCAAAGCTGCCGGTTTACTACGATGAGGAGTGTTTTGGCTTAGAAAATCTACATCATTTGAGAGGTGGGCATCTGCAATATCTGGAGAAGGAACAATATGCACTAGAGTTTTTGCCTTCCTTGCTGTCCCAGATTGATCATTCCCACCATCATCTTCCCCATCTGAAAATCTTCTTGGGCCACCTGGAGCAAAGAAACCAGCATCCACAGAAGCATCTTTTTTGGTGACATTCTTTCTTGCCGATGCAAGTTTTTCTGGTTTTGAAACTCTCATAGGTGATGATGAAACTGATTCTACAGGCGAGCCTTTTGCATCAGGAAAATTGGATTTGGTTTTATGGGAACCAGAAACTTTGGAAGAGCTAGAATTAGCTGCCACATGTAAAGATCCAGAATCCCTCTTCAAAGAATCCACACCATCCAAGCTCCGCTGAGATAGGGTGCTCCCTAGGTCATGTCGTAGTTGCTGGTTCTTTCTATGACTACCTTTTTTGTCTGTTCTACCGTTGCTTTTACTTCCACTAGCCTCCTTCCCTTCGGACCTGGATACTCTGGGCTTCTTAACCTTCCTGTAGTCATTCTCACTGAACTCCTCCTTGGCCATGATATTACTATCCTGGAGATGATGCCCTGTGTTTGGAAGGGAATCCCGATAGAGTTGAGCATCATGACTTTCCTTCACTTTCCTCTTTTTTGTATCTCTATCATCACAGTTCGCCATATCCACAGACCCATTATCCAAGGAAGCGCGGACATCCTCCTTTGGATTTTTAGCAGAAAGTTGAGCCCAGTCCTTCTGATCATGCTTCATGTTCTTAGAAGTGCAATCATTGTATTTGGGTGGATTCTTCCCTGATGATGCCATAGCCAAACCATTGCTTGAAGGAGGACCCACCTTTTCAATTGCCCCACCATGATCAGACGTCCAATCTTCTGGAAAACCTTCAGTTCTGATTTTCTTAGAAGCTCTAAAACAATCTTGATCAGGGTCCCTTTTGCCTTTCCCCTTTGATCGCTTTGAACCACCACCTAGTGTTTGTTTTAGAAAATAAGTAAGTTTTATGCTTCAAGGAAAGGAAGTTTACGGCAGAAAAAGCTATTTTAAATCCAATACCTCGGTCAGAAAAGTTGTCCAGTCCTCTATGCTTATCTTTCGGCTTATGTTTGTGTTTCTCCGCAGCTAAATTAGACTTGCTCGGTTTCAAAGAATCAGGTTCACTTACCACAAGAGCTGGTTTCACATCATTTAAGCCTCTATTTGTCACTGGCGCATGTAAGCTTTTCTTTGTATGGTTTGACAACTGAATAGGTCCGTCTTCTTTATACATCATATTTGATAACTCTTTTGAACCATGCTTTTTTCTTCCACCAGGAAGTGCAGCATGTGAACCAAAATTTTGGTGGCTCTGATCAGGATGCCAAACACCAGCCACAGTTTCTTTGGATATATCTCCACCAGAAGTGTTTTGTTTAAGAGACCGAGTTGCAAGGGTTGTTTCATCCTCACTAAAATTACACCGGTTCATACCAGGCCTAAGGCATTTATAATTTAAAAATCAAACATCAGAGGAAAAGGAAGAGGCATTAAACCAACACATTTTATCTCTAACTACTTGACGTGAGAGGTTATTTCATTGTAACAAGTGTAAAATATAAAAGGGTACTTACAGCCAGTCAAGCATGCTACACAGCCACTTTTCAGGCAGGTCATCAGGATTTGTACGAGGTGGAAGAAGCCGCCATGTTTGACACTTGTCACAACAGACCCAATTATCTTCAGCAGGAGCAGTATCAGTTATGGGCCCGTCTCCATTGTGCAAAGCACCAGTTGAAGCAGCTTTAGGAAATGCTTCAGATGTTAACAGGTTATCCACTTTCTTACTGCTTGATCTTTCCTTGGACGTGCTGTTAGTTCCATGTGTGCCCAATTCAACCATTTCAAAGTCCTCCAGCCTATCCTCATAACTCTTTACCAACGTACTCATTCCGAATTCTTCTTGTTCTGGTTCCATGTCCCCAAAAAATTCTCTATATATATCCCCAGCTTTTCCAGAATTCTTCTGTAATTTCAAGTCTTCCGACTCTACTTTAGTTGTATAATTGTCAGCATAACTGCTCTTCTTATTTTTCGGTGCCAAAGACGAGTTAAGCCTAAAACTCTCTTTTGGCGCCTCAGCAACTACAGTGCCGTGACTTTGACTTCCCTTTAGTTTTTTTTTCCCCTCAGAAGAGGACTCCTTAGCATGAGGTAACTTCATACCTTCCTGTTCATACAACATAGCTTTCTCATCAGCATTCTGCTTGGCAGGTTCTGTTGGAGCCTGATTTTGAGCCTTCCTCCCCTTTGAAACATTCGAGTCAATTTTGACTGATTCATGAGGCTTTTCTCCTTTGCGATGGCCGTCTTTCCTTGGGGAGACTGAATCACTGCCAAGACTAATAGCTTTTCTATCTTCCCAAACCTTTCCAGAGGACTTGGATTTGGAATTCTTGATCGACCCATTTTCTTGAGTGAATGCTGGCACTGGTAATTCCTCTTTTGTTAGACCAGAAAAACCTTTGTCACTCATCACTCCCTTGGACACGTTAGATGCCCTACCCATTCCCTTTGAAGTGCCAACAACAGCAGAATATGAATTTGACAAAAGTGGAAGCTTTAAGGTATTAGAAACAAGCTCCTCACAAGCAAAGGTGTCAAGTTCTATCTCCTTCGATATAACACCAACACCAATCCCAGAATCCTTATTAATATCACTCTTTGATTCCGCTGAAAGTTCATTTCTTGCCATTGACTTTATTTTCTTCTCTCCAAACATTGTCCCATCACCCTTTACAGAGCTAGACCCATTCACTACAATGCAAGAATTTTCAGGAACAAACCTTGGAACAGACAAGCATCCACTGTCTTTAATAAATTTTTCCATCTCTTTCAGATGGAGAAGATCATCAGGAAGAGGTGATAGCAGCAGAGCTCCATGCACCGGAAAAGATGTCATTATCTGCTCAATCACAGCATAAAAAGAAACACATTCTCATCACTGCCAAGTCCCAACACAAAGTGGAGTTATACGCGACAGGTTAAAACTTGCAGGGAGATGACTTACCTGAAGAATATAATTAGGAGATTCCAGATGAGCATCTTGAGGATCATGAGACATCCCTTCACTTTCAGAGGGGCTGTCATCCATTGAGGAAGATGGTGAGACATCAAGCCCAAGACCACTGTAGATTGCAGCATTTTTCTGTGTCGACAAGTTATCGGAACCGACTTTGATTCGAACTTTCAGCATCTTCTGTAAACTAGCAGATTTCCTGTTTACACATTCATCTCTAGGAAAAAGTTCCTCAGCAAAATGAGTGGATGGCACACATGCTTCTTGTTTAACCGACTCATTCAAGGAGGATGTTGTTTTCAATACTGTAGAAGAAGGTTCAAGTCTTAGTGATTGAGATGCAGTTGACGAAGATACAGAGCTCCGGCGGCCACCCTGTTTTAAGAACAAATATTAAAATGTTCAAGATTGTAACTCCAAGGTAGACCAAGATTTAGTTAAAAGTTCCTTCTTTAAATCAATTATTAACAAGTGATATGCTCGATAATGAAAATATATACGTCTACCTCCAGTTGCAAATTGTTTGGAGATCTAGATGCATTGCGATGTTGAATTTTTGGTGAGGTCCTTGGGTGGGACCAACCAGGAGACCGCTGATAGGTAGGTAAAAATGAACCATAACCACCGAACTTGGCCCCTGTAGAAAAGTAAAAATCCAGATACAATAAATATCAAAATATGGACTCTATTAATGCAGTTGTTTTAGCTTATATTAACCACACTTCTGCAGTATGTTGACTTACCCAAGTTCTCAGCCGAAACTCCACCTTCAAAATCTTTTTGAAAGTGTCCCAAGACATCTTGCAGTTTTTCATCCTTGAAAGAGATAAATAGAAGAAAGCAGTTGCAGATCAGGGAAGAAGGAAAGTACAGATATAAACAGGTTTTGTACTAATGGAAATGCCAACAATTGAAAGATGTGCAACCTTTGGAATAAAAAACAGTCCATACATCTCGCATTGTATACCTAGGTGCCACGAATTTCAACTAATTTTGTGAGGCAATTATGTAACAGGAACCTAACACAAGTGAATTAAGAATGTTGACTTGTGGTTCTAATCCAGATATGGAAACATAAAATTCAAGCATTCAAAATTTAGATGATCGGTTTCATGCCACTCAAATGTCAGGCTAAAGTTTCCAAAAGCTTCATTTTTTACACTTGCATGTATTTGCAGGGTCCATACAATCCCAAGTCGCAGAATCATAACTGAGTACTGCTTTACAATAACTGAACAAGCTCAACATATGTTTCATGTCTCCATAAAAATGAAGAGGCCAAAACACAAAAATTTCTCCATTCACTTGGTAGATCAAAATAAGCCAAAACACCATGTCTATACATCTAAAGCCAACAAAACCTTAGCACTAAATGAAAACCTACTAATTTCATCTATATTTCTCTAACTAAACACAATCAAAACCCAGAGCAACTGTTTTTTCAAAGACCAGAAAGGACATATTAATCAGATAAAAATTCCCATACTTAACACTGTAAACAGCCAGAATTAAGACTTAACATCAAGTTTTGGATCTGAAGCATCGGAGAACAGCAACAAAATAAAGTCAACAGATGATATATATCACTAACAAAACCAAACCTTCACAAAATTAAAAAAAAATAATAATAAATCAAACTTGAATTATTCTCACATATATATATGGAAGAGAAAAACTTACTATGTAAGACAGAGCAATATCAGGGTCCATGCTCGCATCATAATCATCATCGTTGTTGTTAATATTATGGTAAGAGCAGGCCTCCCCTTCTTCAAGCTCGGTATCTTCCATCTCTCTCTCGCTGCCAAACCCTATCCCTAGGTCCTCTCTCCCATCTCTCCTCCCCAGAGAAATCATCAAACAGCAACAACAACAACAAAATGTAAAACTAAAATAAAATAATAATTTAAGCCCATGAATTCATAATTATCTCTCTACAATCCCAAACAAAAAAACAAAGCCAACCCATTTCACAAAACCGAAAACCCACCACGGATTTCCAGTGAATTGGACCCGATCACTAAATTCAAATCGGTACCAACCGATGTTTGAATTTTATTGCCTTGAGAACTAATTATTTATTAAAGTTTTAAACAAATGATCTCAATAAAAACAAAAAAAACAAAGAAATTGGATTGATTTAATGGGTGTGGGTTCTCGCTTGGGTGCGATCTCTGTAGCTAGAATCAATTACCCAGCACTTTCTCTCTCCCCCTCTCTGGTTTTTGGTGTCTACAGCAGCCGCGTCTTTTCTTTGTTTTTTTGTTTCTTATTTTGTTTTAATTCGTTTTTTTTATTTTGTTTTCGCATTAGAAGGAAATTGTTTGTTTATGTTATTTATTTATTTGGAAAAAGAGGAAGAAACAGGGCGATCTAACCACGGGAAGAGAAAAATAGAGTTTACTAGTATTTACTCGACAATATCGTTTTTACACAGAATCTCAATTTAGTCCTTGAACCCATGTTTTCATTTCCAAGAAGGTACTAGCTCTTTAAATTTAATTAGATTGGTTCCAAACGTTTCAAGATATTCTCAAATGAGGTCTCTCTATCAAAGTTGTATTTCAGTCCATTTTCTCTAAAACGGGCAAAATATATTTTGGAGTGTGTGAGAATTAGTTTCAATTTATTTTTTTTAATTTAATGTTTTTTTTAAAAAATTAATTTTTTAGTGTTTATAGATTGTTTTGATATGCTAATGTCAAAAATAAATTTTTAAAAATAAAAAAATTATTTTGATATTTTTCTAAAAAAAAAAACACTTTAAAAAACAATCCCTAACACACACTCAAACACCATCTTCATTTCATCTTACATGAATTTCATCAAATACTTGTAATAATAATTTTTAGTTTTTGGCATAGCATTCTATGATTTTTATATTAATATTTTATCTATTGGTAATCAAAATTGATGGTAACTTACTTTGAGTTGGGTATTTTATTTCTTAAAAGTATTTTTCCATTCGTTCTCATATTTAATAGTTTGCAAGACATTACTTTACATAAATCTAAATAACTATATTTCCAGTCATTTATTCATTATTCATTGATTGAAGTTAATAAAATGACAATTTTTTATTCGAAATATTTTCATAAATAATACATTTGTATTTATTCATATATATTAGTAAATAAAAAAATATTTATTGTGTTTATATTTAAAACTATGTAACTAGAAACCTGCAAATACATATGTAGTTACAATTGACCCTGAAACACAACGTCAAAACATTATAGTCTATACCGTTAAAAGAAATAGATAAGAGGATGCGATTGAGAGATTAGGAAAAATCTTGGTATGAGTTGATAAAGTTTATAGATTGGGGATGTAATTGAGAACGAGTATATAAGTCCAGGACTAAATTTAATTTTTTCCATTTTATGTTTATATTTTGATCCCTGTAGTTTGTTTTCCTACACCGAGCTTCCTTGTCTGAAAAATTATGTGGTCTTTGACTCAGTGTTAACCCACTTGCACTACTAGCGCGTGCATACATGCGTTTAGATTCATCTCCAGACAATTTTTAGCCAAGCCCTATCCATCTCAAGTTCTCAACTACCTTTAACTTAAATCCAGATTTGAGAAATTCGATTGTGTTGTTGTCTTACCTTTCTCGAATAAAATATCCTAAAAAGAACTGGTCTGCTTTTAGGAGTTTTACAGTTTATTTTTTTTTTAACCCAGTCCTTTTTTTTTCTATTTTCTTTATTTTTTATTTTAATTTTATTTTTTTAAAATTTCATCCTTGTATTTTTTTTTAATAATAATATGAGTTATTTTTAGATTGATAAAGTTAATTGGATCATATTAGAGTAATTCTCACACAATTTAATTTTAAATTTAAACTAAATAAGAAATTGACTTGAGAAGTTTTTTATATTAATTTTATTTTTTTCTTAATTTCATATTTTAAATTTTTTTTATCAGTTGGTCAAGTTGTTTTTTAATCGACCAAGTCTATCAAGTCACGTCGAAACAACTCTTATATGATTTAATTTTAAACTTGAGTTAGGTAAGGAGTTGAGTATGAGGTTTTTATGTCATTTTTATCATTTTTTTTCTTAATTTTATCTTTGGATTTTTTTATACAAATTAGCCAAGTTGCTTTTGGAACGACCACGTCAAATGGTCACAGTGAGACAACTTTCACGTGATTTAATTTTAAATTCAGGTTACACAAGTAGTCGAGTCAAACGGTTTTAAGGTTGATCCGCTGGGACGGTTTTAATAGCAATATTAAATAATTTCTTATGGTCTCAATGTTTTTTGTTATGTTGAAAAAAATTTAATTAGCAGTGCAGCACAAACATGTAAACTAGTTATAACTATAGAATGAAATATTATAATTTAATATTTTTTTTTTTTAAAATTTACAATAATACTTTAGATGCTTTTGATTGCATTTTATTAAAATATATATATCAGATAATTTCCAAATTAATAAAAAATATCAACATATATATATATATTGGAATTTATATGATTTTTTTTGTTAAAATAAAGCTAAAGCAAATTTACATATGTTATTAGGTTTTCGTTTATAATCTTGGACTATATTTTTTTATACATAATAGATTTTCTCATTGCATGTGCAACTAAATGCAAGAAAAAAATTATTTGGTTTTATATATATATATATATATATATTTACCATAATACAATTTATTTAGAGGAATATAGCTAAAAACCATAATTTAATGTTATTAGATTTTATTCTAGTCACTGGAGGATAGATGTAATTGTCTTTAGGCTACATAATGAGAAGTAGAGTCCTCTAGTTTCTAAATTCCCTCCGAATCTATTTTAAAATGTAAATTTGAAAATTTCAAGTGAAATATCAATTATTAAGCATTGAGACGAGTCTTTGAAACCTCAAATTAAGTAAATCCAACTTGTATATAATATAATACAAAACTTGCTAAGAAAATATTCCAATGTAATTTATGATAAAATAAATCAATATAGAAAACTTACAAGGAAGATATTCGCATTTATTTTAATAAATATATGGAACTAATTTGACGCATGCAACCCGTAAAATGCTTTAAATAAAAGAAAATCGTATGCTATAGAACTTTGTCTGCATGGATTGTTGAGTCTGGGATGAAAGTACAAAAGCTTGACTCTCAAATGACTATTTTAAATAATATACCATATAAAAAAATATAAAATAAGGAATTTATTTCCGTAAATCATTCCATTTTGCCTTGTCAATTAAGATTTTTAAATCTTTGTTAATAAAATATTCAAGTTGAAGGTGACGCTCAAATATGTTCTCAAGAGGATCTGCATAAATGTTAATAATAAAAACTCTATATGTGCAATTAATTCACTTTTTTCTTTTTTGAAGGCGTTGAATTTCCAGGGGAAATTATCCTGTTCTAAGTATATCAGGGCGAGTATATTTTAAGAAGAGATAAATTTACCTCTGATGATGTATCTCAAGGCTTGATGGGACTTGCAATAGAGTTTTTAAAGGGCGCGTGAGCCTCTGCCTCATGAGGAAAGAGTGCTTGTCAGGTGGCGGAACCCATCATGTTAAAATCTTACCCGACATGAGTTTTCCTCGCCGTCTATTTCATTACATGAATTTGGATTTTCCTTTTTTCTTTTTCTTTTTCCCCACCTTTAACTGCGACGAGTGTATAATTTTGGAAATTTGACAAATACAAGGGAGTTACCCTGGTTGACCAAGATGACAATATTTGGGGTTTTGGACTAATTTGCCCTTGTGGTTTAATTTTATTGTGCAAATCTTGGTGTGCTCGTCGCCGACCTCAAACCTGGGAGGCAAACAGTTCCTGTCATGTGGGGACAGTATTGGTTGGTTTTTAACATGCTTTAAGTGCAATTTTTGTGCCCTCCTATCCAAATCTGCTGTGTCATGCCAGTTTTGCATTATTGGAGGAGTACCCGATTCATTCTCAAGAAAAGAAAAACCTCAAATCACAGGATTTATGAGATTCACATGCATCGTATTTCCAGGTTTTTTGAAAGTGAATTCAATAAAGCTATTCTGCGAGAGTGTAAGATCAATGTTACTCTTTCTTACAAGCTTCATCAACCAAAGATTATGCTAAAATCAAAGAGAATTGAGCATGCTATGAACAATTAGACAATTGCATTGAGTACATGAAATTCTCACGTTTGTTCCCCCCCCCTCCACACAGAATGGAGGAGGGTTAGAGCCTAAAAACAATAATAAACCACATGAGATATCTAGGAGGAGCAACACAAGTTAACAAGACTTAAAAAGAGAGGTAATTTTTAAAAAATAATATAAATTATATTTTGAGATTTCATCTAACAGTTTAAATGTTTAGGTTGAATTATTTCTTTGATATGATATCAAAGCCTTAACAACCAAACAGTCACAAGTTCGAATCTTACAATTTCTATTTATTTGATAAAAATTAAGCACAAAATAATATGAGTCTATACAAGTTTTAAGTTTGAAGAGATTTCACTTGAGGAGGTGTGTTAGAGAATAATATAAATCATATCTTAGAACATTACCTAACAACTTAAACTTTTAAGTTGAATTAGTTTTTTGATATTTTTATGAGGGACTGCATATAATAAGAAATACTAAGAGCTTATTTAGAAATGTGGTAGATGTTGTTTTTGTTAAAAAATAATATACATTATATATTGGAATCTCACCTAAAAGCTTTCTTTGATATTGTATCAGAGCTTTGATGATCAAATAGTTACGAGTTCGAATCTCATCATTCTCATTTATTTGATAAAAATTAAGCACAAGATAATGTGAGTCTGTGCAAGTTTCAAGCTTAAAAAGCTTTCATTTGAGAAAATATATCAGAGAATAATATAAATTATATTTTAGAATTTATTCATAAAAAAATAACATTAATCTTTCTCTTCATTTAAAAAATCAAGGGGGTTGCATCAAGGTATTAGTATAGTTTTCCTCTTTTTCTTCCCCACACTTACAATTTTTTTGTCCTTCTATTATTTCCTAACAGTCGTTAATGTCAATTTATTACTCGGCATTCATGGTCAATTTATCCAGTGTTTCCCTTAGACCATAAAGCATTTATAGTGCCTAGATCAGTCCTTTATCAGATTTGTAAGAAAGCTCGATAAACTAACGCTGTAAGAAAATGGGGATTTTGAGCATGACTGCAAGTCTGCCATTGCAATTATAGAAATCAAATGCAGGCTAATCGCACGCAGGCTAATCGCCGCCAAGAGTTAATTCTTTGAGAAGGATGCCGGATATACATGCTCTTTAATGGGAGCATAAATTTGCTTGCCCCGACCATAACACCTGTTTTCTCTTTAAAGCGACATCGATACTGATAATACGCAAAATAATAATAATAATAATAAATTCTCTTTTTGCACCAACTCAAATGGCTGGAATTCTAGCCCAATCACACCTATCGCCGACAACTACAAGAAAATTGATAAATATAAATAAAAATACTGATGGAAACAATATTACTGGTATATATGGGTGAATTTTATTTGTTAGTTTGTTTTTATATTTACTTGTTTTATAGTTTTTTTTCAAGGAAATTTGTTATATGAATATATGATTCGTACATGTTAAAGTTTGTTTGAGATTTTAAAAAATTATATTTGTTTGTAATTTGATGAAACTGATTTTGATTTTGTGACTTATGTATTTTGTAATGGAATAATTAATGACTTATTTAATGAGTATGTTTCATATTTTGTCAATTTCATTGTTAAGTTGAAAATTTTAGTAAATGTGAAGGAATTTGAATTTTTGTAGAAAATTGATAATGATTTAAGGGTACTATTAAAATAGATTGAATAAATTTGAGTTAAATCAATGTTAACAAATTTATTTAGTTCACATAATTAATTAATAAATGTTGTTATCAATATGCTATATAGGTTTGATATAAGTAATTGATGATTATTTTTGGATGTATCGAGTTTCACTCGAGGGGTTGCGCATGATGGATTATTGTAATGAAGTTGTGAGTTTTATTAATTACACACTATCCAAACTGAGAAATATTAGTGGAGGCGGTATTTGATGTTCATGTAAGATGTGTAAAAAAAAAAAAAATTCTCGATTTAGATGTTGTTACAATACTTTTCTACAAAAGAGTTCATGAAAAAATATTTGTGTTGGTTTGCACACAGAGAACCATATGTTCTTTACGAGATCATTGTAGAAAGGATGGTTGGGTCAACCTCTAGTTGTAGTAATATGCATGAGGTTGTATATGATAATAGTAATTCTTATAGGAGTATGATTATAGATGCGATGAGAATGAATTAGAGTTATGCAAGTGAAAGTTCAATCGATGATGAAGAATCAAATGTAGATGTTGTTAGTTTTTTTGATGTTTTGAAAGACTTTAACGAACCATCATAAGATATGTGCACAAATCAGAATAAATTATTGATCGTTGCATTAGCGTTGACTATCAAATCAGATCATGGGTTGAGTGAAGCCGGTTACGATAGAATCATCGAAAGAGTGAGAAACATTTTACTAGAAGAGAATTGACATTTCATCTGAGAGTCTCCATATCCACTAAATAAGATTTTTTACGGGTATCAACCATAAGCCACCTTGACCTACTAGGTACCAAGTATAAGTTATTAACTACCATGGTTAGAAAAAAATAAATGAAATTACTAGGATTAATTAATTAATTGACTATTCAACCCAGAAACCCTGTTATTACTTAGATTTTTTGGATTTCATCAACAAAGAATTTATCCTTACTCCTTTATCCCCTTTTTATATATGTGCAATTAAACTACCATTAGCTCTAATAACCGTCCATACCATTCTTTCTAAAATGGCTATTAACTTCTTAAATGACAAGTCAATTTCTTTATTTTTTGGGTTTTCTCTGCATTGAGTAATTTCTATAATTTGTTGGATGCTAATAAAATAGAAAGAAGCAACAATGTAAAATAATTTGGTTTATATAGTTTTTTTTTTTTTTTGCAGGATTTCTTAGAGACAAAAACTGCAGTTGAAAAGAAAGACGATTCATCAAGTTTTCCTTTTTGTTTGTCCGGTCTCGATTTCTCCACTCATTTTGGAACTACTTTATAGACTCTAATATAATATTTATTGGGTTTATCAAAAATATTTATTGTTCTTACACGTGTTTTCTTCAATATTTCTTTTTGTATTTCTCAGCTAATTTAGGTGGCTGATGGGGTTCCAATGCTCTCTCATTCTTTGTTATTTTTTGCAAGTTGAATGGAATAAAGAAACAAGTGTTAGAATTGTGCAGCCAGAACTTTCTTATTCTTGAATTGAGATGCGACTCTGCTTATGTGAATAGATAAGCTTGTTAGTGGCCAGATCGCAATCACCAGAAGCATGAATAATAAATATTCTTTTCAAATTATAGATCATTGTTTAAGTTCATGGAATGTTAACATGTTTTGCAGAACTTCATAATTCTTACCGAGGTATCTTATACAACATGGAAGCTTGAATGCTCTCTATTCACAGTGCGCTAAACTCATACTATTCTGAGTTGTGTTTACTGGTCACAGTACAGATTTGTGACTGTACTGTGCTTACAAATTCATCGATGCTTCTTTTGATCAACAGAGATTTTTTTATTTATATTATAAATTCATGATCAGTACTGAAGTGGCTTTAAGTCTGCACTTTATATCCAACTGTGAAACTTTTTCCTTCATATTTTATACATGAAGACGACAAACTATGGAGGGACAATCTGCGTTCATGCATGCCGAGTTTGGACTTTGGACAACTCCATGAATCTCTTCAATTGTGTTTTCAAAATAAATGTTAGATAATGTCGATACGTAATCAAAATAAACAAAGCTTCGACCTTTATAAACTATAAATGTTATCTAAATGCTCCTTCTGATGATCAATTTTAGTTTTAGGCCGCTTCTCCCACATGTCAACATTGCTACTTTGCTCAGCAGCAACATTACAAGGGAATGCTTTCATTTGCTGTCACGGAGAAAATAAGCTCAATGAAAAAGCAGAAGCATCCCCCACCATCTTTTCCATAGAAAGGTAAGTTCCCCACCATTGCTAGTGTTATATATATACTCTGTTGATCATTCAACAACTGACTTGCAAGCGCCATCATCATCACTGAGGTAATTGCATTGAACTTTCTGGAAAGTAGATTTCTAACTTTTTATATTTATTTCATCGTGGAACACATTAATTTGTTACAAATTGCCTACGCATGCAAAGCCTTTTGTCAAGTTGAGCTTACATCTTACCCAATAAATATACACAGTTTTATCATAATGCACCATGCTTTTGATAATTCAACTGTTTGCTGAACAATGTTCCCACTTTCTAATTCAGGTTTGCATCGATGTCCAGCTAAATATGTCTATACCGAACAATATCTGGTTTAGTTATCCGTTTTACACTTTTTAAAATGCAATCACGCGGGCAAGTTGCTAGTTTGGACTAGTTAAGGTTTCTTAAGAACAGTGAAAATAGAGAGAAAATTCATTTAAACACAAGTTATTATTATTATTATTATTATTATTTTAGAATAAGTAAAGATCCAAGTAAAACATAACTTGAAAATCCAAAACAAGCACAAAACGTAATATGATGTAGAAAATCATAAAAAGACCTGAAAAACGCCTCTTGAAAACGAATTTTGGCTTAAAAACGGCATGTGTCATCTTCGTAAGGAGGCATAAACATAGAATACTTGATCAGCTTTCGACCAATATATATGCAAGGACTCCGAATAGACATGTGACCAAAACATTTATGTCAATTTGAAACTAAGGTATTTGTTTATCTTAGGTGCTTAATTACCTTTCGAACTTCTTTATATCCATGTGGTCTATATATGAACTCTCGAGTTTCCTGCTCTAAGGTTATATCGACATTATTATTACATGTAATAACTTTTTAAATTAGTGGTTGGATCTATGACTTTCACGATCAGAATTTCGGCTGGCATGTACATTAATAATTTACATGTCGAAAATTCCATTCATTACACCCTTTGATTCTCGGAGTTAATAATATTCAATTAGCACAACACTTAATTTTTTTTGTTCATGATTAATGTGTATTTGGACTGCCACGTTGCATATACGAATTTTATCGTTATCTATCAATATATATACTTTCGTTAATAAAATCAAATCTGTATTTGAGAAAATCCCATCTCTTATCTTCTTGTTTAATTTGGAGTTAGTTTATATATATATATATATATATATATATATATATAGAGAGAGAGAGAGAGAGAGAGAGAGAGAGAGAGAACAGGCCTCGTGTTTGATAACACTTGCACATTGCATCCCAATGTGCTCATAATAAAAAGGAGGACGAGGAGGGACCCGAGCAATTAAACACATTGAGGAATTGGAAGGCGAGAGGGTCCCGCTATAAGTAACGTGAAGGTTTTTTGGACGTTACTTTCTCATGGTGGTGCCCGTCCTATTGTCTTCTCTGAACGATTAAAAGGAAGCCAAAAGCAGTACATAGCAGATGTATATATCTTAATTTGACGGAATATCTTGATTGCAAGATTCCTAATCCCAATATTCTCTCTCACACATTTTATTCGATTTGCAGATATACGCGTTTGCTTCTTCATGGGCAGGGGTTAACAGTCCCGAGCCCCCATCACCAACATGGGTGATGGGTTCGGGATAAGGCATCTCGAGCCTATCTCGAGGTCCCCGTTTAGGCTCGAGCTTAAGGCTCTAGGGTCTCATCACCGACTAAAGATCTTGGTTTGGGCTCAGGATTGAGCTTTGGGGGTCCCATCATCTTGTGCCCTTGTCTAGAGGCAGGGCCTATATTACAAAATAACCTGAAACTTTCATGTTAACAGACATTTTTGTACCAAGTCAATTTCCAGTTAAGACATGCCTATATTACAAAGAATTTTTTTTGGAATGAATATAATACAGAATTTCCAAAAGGTAGAATATACTCCACTCGATTAACCACATTGCTCACTCGATTCGATGTGACCACCAAATAATTAGATATTGACGTGGGTGGTAAAGGGCTTGAAAAGGCTGGGATATTCGTCAGAATTGGAATCACACCGCCTCGAACTATCCAAGAGAAAAAGAAGAAACCTTCTTGCATATTTTCTTTTTCTTGGATTTAAACGAGGCTTCCCATGAAAAGATGAACAATTTCTGGACTTTACAGAGAGCTTGTGCCACTGTCCTGCGATCATATTACATGACTGGAAGAAACTCTCAACATCACGAGTGTTCTTATTCAACAAAGACAATCACCCAAAATAAGAGAAAACCAGGGATGAGCTTCGACTATGTTCCTATGACACGGCACTGGGTCCACAGCTCACCCACCCACCCACCCAAAAGTGTACAGATTTGCTTCAAACACCATGGCTGTTCAAAAACTGCATGGATGAGGATTCGCGGGAGATAATGGCAACCACGTCACAACTGCATTATTGGGGTCCACTTTTCAGATTCCAAACAATGTACAACACAACAGGAAATGGAAACACACAACGATCTGCCCTTTTTAGCTCATCGCTTGACCGATATCTACTTTCTTGTTGCATAAGCAATCGATCGACATTCTTCTTCATTATAAAGCGAGGATAGGTATTTGGAACTTGGCACTGTGACAGTCTACTTGCACAACATCACTGTACGGCGCTACAGAATTTTGCAACACCTCACCAGGCATTAATTAGTTTGATGGTCCTTCGAATTTATCTCGCAGCAACTCGTACTTCTTAAGTTCTGCCATGGAGAGGGAGGGAGACAGTTCCACCAACACCTGAAAGGAGGTGACATTTAGCATTTAGTAAAAAAGATAGGGGGGAAAAAGAAGCAGCAGTGTTGTGCATAAGAACTAAATACTAAATATTTAATTGTATGGAACGGTAGGGCTGACTTGTAGATGCGACCATCCACTAATCAGAACACATTGCAAGTAATTGAGATGATCTGCTTCCAATTGCCAGAAACTTTTGAAACGCACTAGTGCATGAAAATAATGCCATGCAAATTTATATTGTATGAATGTGAAGGCTAAATGAAAAGGCTCAAATATTTAAAATATGCACTAAAATTAATTTGTTTTCAGAAAATGGTGTTCAACTTTAAAATATTTTATTTTTACTACCCTCAACTATTTATTTTTTCTGAATTAACTTGCATCATGAGTTTACTGCCATCCACAAACTAACAAAAAAAAAAAAACTGATGTGACTGTATCAGCCACATTAGCTTTTGCCCGTCAGTTTATGACTTTGTGGATATCAAATTGGAATAACTTAAAAAAGGAGTTTGTTCGAAAAGAAAAAGAGGGGACAAAATCAAAGATTTTAAAGTTAAGGAACCACTTTAAGAATACTCAAAATTTAGCAGGGGATTTCAGTTTTACCCTGATAAAAATCAAGTACTTAGGCAACTCAATGCAACTTTTCTTCCACAATTGATTAGTCTTTCTGTTCACAAGATGTTCAGCTGAACAAATTATACAAATCTTATAGTTTATCCTATTAGCATTAGATGGTGAATAATTGCAACTTCCCTTGTAATCTCAAATGCCATATACCTTAATGAAATCATTGTACTCCACAACGACAGAGTCAGCTTGATCAACAGTGGACGGAGATTCTGGATCTGAACTCAGAACCTGAGTGATGGAAATAAATAATATAAGCACCTCTTCACAAGGGCAGCTGAGTGAAGGAGAAAATACGGATTAAACCT
>Ga0307510_10000133_pt1 | contig 60493 bp, 28 predicted proteins | sample 12_EM_MG_FD_207224 | JGI IMG/M metagenome (GOLD analysis project Ga0307510, IMG submission 207224) | Populus trichocarpa ectomycorrhiza microbial communities from riparian zone in the Pacific Northwest, United States - 12_EM | ecosystem: Host-associated > Plants > Roots > Unclassified | place... | reverse complement strand
TTTCGTTTTCTAGTTGGCAAACTCTCGATGCTTGCAGATGCCGCATCGTGAGTTTGAGGGGAGATGTTAAGTAATATTTATCTAGTTTTATTTATTGAGGGTAGAATAGTATTTTCAGTTTAACCTATATATAATTCCTTTGTATTTAGGTTAACTTAAGCACTCATAATAAACATATTATTGAGAATTCTAGCCTCCTTTTATGTTTGATCTGAATTACTTTAACAGTAATGACGATCAGTGCTCCTCTAAATCTTTAAACTTATGCACCACATCAAGAATGTTGCTGAGAGGTTCCAGGTATAATTGTTAAACATGCTTTACAGGATTAAATAAATTCGACGACTTAAAGTATGGTTCAAGATGATTTTTAAGTTGAAGTGGGAAATATATTAACTTAATAAAACCCGGTTAATCAAAAGAAATTAACACATAACTATTCAATCAAGCCTGATTAAGTTAATATCAAGAATTTTTTTAAAAAAAATGAATGAAAACACATCATGATTTTAATTTCTAATTAAATCAATGGCTTGTAAATTGATTCAAAGATCCAATAATTTAGATTTTTTTTGTGTCAATCCCTGAATCAACTATAAAAATTATGGTTTTAGGAGTTATCTAAGAGATTATAAAAATAAAAGAATAATATTCTTTTTATTCTCATTAGAAGAATATGAGGCAGCTCTTTGATGCACAAAACAAAGATTTAGTGTGTCAGGTTACGAGGAAGAATGTCGGGATTACCATGTTTCTGGCAGAAGCAGCAAGGTGGTATGGCCCTGCGGCTTCAGTCTAGCTTTGGTTTAATCTGTTTTTTATCATAAATTATTTATTTTAAATTATTTATTATATAATTGTTTTAGATTATTTTAATGTTTGATGTTAAAAATAAAATTTTTAAAATAAAAAATACTTTCAAAAATATTTACTATTTACAAATAAATACAGCCAATTAAAGTTTCTTTTTACCCTTAGATCTGGGCAAATAGCTTTGTATTCAATCCAGCTATATTTTCTTTCTTTTATTTACTTTTTCCTTTCTAATCATAAAAATTCGAGGAGCATTGAATAATGAACCCACCATGGAAGGCAAGAATCTCTCTGGTTGACCATCAATAAAGAATAGTCTCAAAACTTCACCAGGAAGTTCACAAGTACAATCAGAAATTTCCCAGAAAAAAAACAGAAATTTACCAACTTGCTTGTAAGAAAATGATCTAACCCGATGAAGAAATAAAATAATTTATTATAGATTTGTTGAGAATGATTCTAATCTAGTTCATGGTGTATTAAAAATAGAAGATGTTCTATTGGATCCCCAGTTCGATAATGGTCAAGGTGACATGCTTTCCTGTATTATTAGCACCAGCCTTTGTATGAATTCAACTTTCTCCAGCAAATTTCCTTGGAGTCCTTGTATCTATAGTCAAGATATTCTTTTCTTTTTATTTATTTATTTATTGTCAAATTGCAAAGAAGAGTTGAACGCAAGGGTTTGTCTCTCGTGAATATAGAGATCCCACAACGTTGCCATGATTGCTAAAAAAAACCCTAACAGCTCAATCCACCATTAAATAACGAGTAAAAAAAAAACAGAGGTCCCTTGGGCCTTAACTTACTTTTCATGATCAAACTAACATTTTCAAAGTAGCCGTTGCACCTCCTTCTTATACCATTTAAATACTCTCTCACCAAATACTTTCGCTTTCCATCAAGAAATCCGTGCCTCTCTACGCTCCTCTCTCTCTCTCTCTCTCTCTCTCTCAAGACAAAGAAACACCCTTCTTCAGACCAAGAAGCAAGATTCAAGACTGGTTTGTCATTTATGGTCAGTGCTCCAATGGATCTTTTTGTGTCAGAAATCACCACTCCTTCAACCCCATTACTGTTTGCAGCAGCTACAAGTACCATTGGCATGAGTACTAGTAGCAGCAGCAGTATTTGCAGCAGTGAAGATAGCCCAGCAACATCATTTCGCTTTGAGCTAAAAGATGTGGAGTGTCGTAGTTATCCAAGCAAATCTTTATCTGGGGCTTACTCATATAGGCCCCTGGCTGTTTTATCAGGTCATGTTGGATCAGTTTCTTGCTTGGCTTTATGTGGGGAGTTTATTTTGAGTGCTTCTCAAGGCAAGGATATTATAGTTTGGCAACAGCCTGATTTGAGGTTGTTTACAAAGTTTGGTCAAGGTGATGGTTCTGTGAAGGCATTAGTGACTGTTGGTAGTAAGGTTTTTACTGCCCATCAAGATAGTAGAATTAGGGTGTGGAAGGTGTCAAGAAGGTCTGAAAATGTGTTTAGGCTTGTTGATACACTGCCTACTACAAAGGATTATTTAGGGAAGTTTATGAAGCAAAGTAATTATGTGCAAACTAGGAGGCATCATAAGAAGTTATGGATTGAACATGCCGATAGTATTTCTTGTCTAACTGTTTATAATGGGTTGATTTATTCTGGTTCTTGGGATAAGACTCTTAAGGTTTGGAGGATATCAGATTTGAAGTGTTTGGAGTCAATTAAGGCTCATGATGATGCTATAAATGGATTGGTGGCCTGTAAAGGGATAGTTTATTCAGCATCTGCAGATGGGAAAATTAAGGCTTGGGGGAAAGAGGGAAAGAGTTCACATTCTTTGAAGGGGATTTTGGAGGGTCATAAAGATGTTTCACTTAATTCAGTGATTGTTTCAGATGATGGAAAGTGGGTCTATGGAGGAGCATCAGATGGGTTTGTGATGGGGTGGGAAGGGAGCTATGATTTTTTGAGTTGGAAATTGGTGTCTGAGACAAAAGCACATCAAATGGCTGTTTTGTGCATGTGTTTAATGGGGGAGTTTTTGTTTAGTGGATCTGCTGATAAGAGCATTAGTATATGGAAGAGAGAGGCTTTTGGTAAGCTTTCTAAAGTTGGGGTCATAAATGGCCATGAAGGGCCTGTCAAGTGTCTACAAGCATCACCTAATAATGTTGGTAGCGGGTTCTTGCTTTACAGTGGTGGCCTTGACAAAAGCTTAAGGGTCTGGTGGGTTCCCAAGCAATCTACGGCACAGAATACAGAGGAAAAATCCATCAGCTTGTGTTCGTAAGATTTTCAAGGTCAAGTCTTGAAGCACTGATTCCCAGTATTTTTTTCATGTGTTTGCAGTGCTTCTAAATTGTTCTTATAGTTGTTGATTGATATTCAAGTGTGAGAAGCTTAGGGAAAATTGAAACCTTAGAGGATCAGTTAAAAGATTTTTTTTCCTTTTTTTTTTCCAGATTTTTTTTTCTTGTTATGTTGTTCTTAAGGCTTAAAAAGTCTATGGGATATGTTAAGAGTGGTCTGAATTAATTATTTTTTTTTCTTCTTTTTTCCTTTGGATGGGGTCTTAGACAGGTTTTACATTCTATCAATTGTAATTAGTTTGTTGAAGGAATCAATCAATGAAATAATAAATATTTATTTTGTCATTTACATGATTGATTTGCATGATTTCAGAGGTTTAGTATAGTTAAAAATTCTTGACTTGGAATCTGTGTTTTGCTAAGGACAAATACCACAGAACATGGTTTTGTTACACATAAACCTGACATTGCTACCCAATCAACACAGGAAAATAACACTAAAATATGTTCTCAAGTTTATTAGAACCTTTATCAACAAAGAGTTTGGTTTAGATAAGCCAATGATTCATTGCTTTAATGGTGTAGTTTCCTTGGTATTTTGTATCTACTTTATCCTGTTTTCTTTTCATCCTTGACATAGATTGATGCGAACGATCAATTTTCCTGATCTGTATTAACATTTCCTTCTGAAAGCCGAGAACGGAGAAGACTAGTGTACTTTATGTTTTGATCTAAATCAAACAATCTATTCCTTGACACTAACCAAACGCAACAAGAGCTGAAAAGAAAACTAATCTTCATTGTTTAGGCATCGCCTGCTGTTGTTGCTAATTTTAACGGTTCAGTTGCCTCTTGTCATTGTGGTTTTCTTGATCTTCTGCAGCCTGCATTGAAAGGCTTTTTGGTGTGGCAACGCTGGCAAACTACACTAACAAATTATCTAAAGCACTTTACAGTATTAACAATGATAATCTTGCAACACTGGTGTATCATGCTTTGTCTAACAGGCTGGCTGTCCATACTCTCCCTTTTCCCATTTTTTATTCTCCACTGAAAGAAACGGAGCCTAACTAGAGGATTCAAAAATATTGCAGATAGAAACAAGGTTGGACACCTGAAATTTTCAAGAGTGATGCTAGCACATTGATTTGGCGTGGTTCTGTCCATAAGATTGATCCGTCATCTTCTTGCTTAGCGTTTTCTTATAACGCTAAAACATCAGATGACACAAATTAGATTTGAGTTATTTGATTTTTTGAGTAGCTAGGGAAGTTTTTCATCTGTCAGCAATTAAGATTCCACAGTGGAATCTACTCCTTGGATATGGGAAGAAATTTCCATTTTGTTTTCTTCAACTTTGTTTTGCTAGGAGATGCAAGTCAGAGAAAAAAACTGAAACCAGTCCCTTTCTCTTCTTTTTTATCCCCTGGCATTTGTTTTCTGTCTCGGGATAAAGAAAGGGAGATACTTGGAACAAAAGTTACATGTCCCTTATGCCTTTTTTATTTTAGAATGACAAAAACTCACTTCAAAACCTTTTCTTAGACAAATTTACTTTTATATCTGTCTTTGTCATTTCAAGTTTCAACTAAACATGTCTCTATTCTTTTATATATGTCTCTTTTGTTTTAAGACACTAACCAAACATAACCCATAGTTTTCACTGTAGAATTATATCAAAGAACCTATATTTCACAAGAACCTGCTCCAACAAGTCTCAAGCAATAAAGTAGGTTTTGTTGGTCAATTGTCGGTCAGGATATAAAATATTTTAGCCGTTTCCAATTTATCTTTGGACCAGAAAATGTCCCTAACAGGAGAAATTAAGGGCAGGATGTTAACCCTTCTTAAAGCAACCATTCAGCTTGTTTAACCCGCAATCAGTTTATCAATGTTCTGTACACAACCACCAGTCTAGCTTTAGCTACACTGCTTTATCTCCTGCATTGTAGCTCAAACTGAGACAATTGCTACCGTAATGGACCACAAGGGGAGAGAGAAAACTTATAAAAGAGAAAGGAATATTTAAAACAAATCTATTGATTCATGTGAAAGGAAGGAAGATACAAACTAAAGCAATGACTTAAATAGGTCCGTCTTGGAGAAATATTTCACTTTTCTTCAAATATGATGTCTCCATCTCCATTTTTCTATTCTTTTAGTATAAAGACTATAGAAACCTATTAAACTGGACCACTCTATGTTTTTATGTATGTTGAAAAACATTTCATTCTGAGTTTTATAATAGAAGAAATCAAGCAGCCATTCAAGAAACGAGCAAAACTTTGAAGGCAGCCAACTCGGATACCATCTTTGTGTATTATCTCTATTCCGATCTTTAGGGACCATTCGAAAAGTTCAATCAGCCAGCACAGGCACTTTATGAAAAGAAACAATTTTTTTTTCAATTTATAATTTGGTTGAGTATGGCTCGTGATATGTTGCCAAACTTGAATGTAATAGAATTTATCTTTAGTATTACCTCGTGTAAAATGCTTGTTTGTTGAAAAAAAGGAAATGGAACAGAATCACAGCTTAGCATTTTTCTCAGCCGACAGTCATAAAGCAAACTAATTGAACATCACCTTTCAAGGCTTCAGTGAGAGGTTATGGCACCTTTTAGAGGCATTCATAATATGAATCATTCTCTAAATTAAATAGCAAGGAGATACATATGATTTTGTGATTTCCATATGAGATTACATCAGTTGCATTCACAATATAAAGCTGAAAGGTAGAAAAATCACTACAACAGCTATTATTTCCATTCGCCTTGGGTATTAGCATTTTCTGACCTCCATCGAAGTGTCTGATGATACGTAAGCAATAACTTGCCCATTAAATACCGGAATGCAGAAGATTTCTTGTTTTTACATAGTGAATTAATGACAAAAATCCTCCACCGCCTTCTAAACTTGTTTGTAAAAGAGAACGTAAGCCTGGTCATGCAAAACCTTACTCGTTGTGATGGCAGTGACAGATGCATCATCAAAACGTAGCCACTGGCCATTAGAATGGCGCACATCAGCTGTATAATGACCTTTTGAAGGCTCCCTCCCGTGATGAGTTACTGTGGCAACTAGTTCATACTTTCGGCTCTGTAAATGCAAACAGAAGGAATCCAGTAAGAAATGACCCTGAACATTATTCTGACTTCAATTTGATTTGACAATAGAATAGCTGATTGCAGAAACTGCATGCTAGTAAAGAAAGATGACTGGCATTTAAAAAAGAACACTTTAAGCTTTAGATAATGACCTATCACCAATGTACAATGAATACATGGAAGACACTTACAACCATATAAATGTTGCATGGTGAAAGTGGAAACTGAATAAAAAGTGGTAAACCATTTGTGAGAGGATCGTGTATCCATTATAGGTGTGCAGATTAAACATGAATATTATAAATTGGTATTTTATAGCGATGTACAATACTCATGGTCACTCTTCAGTTCCCTATTAAAAGGGTTGTAATTTGTTGAAAGTGCAACTAGATTTCTTCACCAAAGATTATGTAATATGAGAGGAAGAAAAAGATATACGAGATAGTTACCTCTGTCGATGGAGAAACAAGTAATTCCCGACTCAGAATGAATTCAAGAGGAAAGTGCACAGGCTTGAGCAACTTTGCACTCCCTTGGCTTCCATAACTAAAACGCATCAAGTGCAATATCATTATCTTTGAAAGTGTCTGTATTTTGACAGATTTTTTTGCAGTCACCACACCACCCTGTGAGATATGGCAAAGGGTCAGTACTTGGTTATCGCAAAAAATGTGCTAACCATATAAATGTAACCTCTATCATAATTTTCTGGTCACATTATCATCCTTATCAGAAGGACAAGTAGTTGGGAATTCTTCTTCAGCCAATGAGAGCGAAAATGTAAATGCACTCAGAAAGAGCCTTAACAAATCCTAATGATTCTACAAAGTTATGAATTACATGCCATCCATCCAAAGACTCCCAGTATGATATTGCTTAACAATGTCACACTCTAGAATATCTTCATAGATGTACAGTAATCTACCCAACCATGATGCAGGTTTAAATTCTTTTCATTCGTTAAGGAAGCAGGGAATACCTTCCCAATTGCAGAAGTCCGGTACCCTTCAAGATTTTCAGGTGCAGAGAACAGATGGAGTGCATCCTCGATAGTGCGAACAACTTCAAGGTGAATATCAAGGTGGAGCAACAAAAATGGTTGAACTGTTGCAGAAGCTTTGTTTCCTGCACCACACAAAAGAAACATTAAGGACATGACACCAGGATGAAGCCATAGGGACTACACAAAAATCCATTCCGCCAATTTTTTTTCCTACCAAAAAGAAATAAAAAGGATGATAGAAATCAGTGATGGTCTGAAAGCATTTTGATGTTATGTTGTATTAATTTTCTTACCCGCAGTTTGATAGCTTAAATAGCACTTCCTTACTGATCTAATATGGTATCCAGCAGGAATGGAGATAAGAAATGCCATGCAACAAGCTGGCATGGTCAGCCAGATGATTTAGGGGAGAGAACGGGAGGGAGAAGCGAGGGAGGGAATCAAGTGATTGCCTTACATTAAAATGGTTCCATTTGAATCAGATCATGTAACCACAGTTCTATTGGTTTCCTTGCCCTGTGCAGCTGTGCATGCCATTATAAGCAGCCGCTAGTTATAATTCAATTTTCATAGTTGACTAGCATGCCCTTTTGGACAAGTTTGCAAGTTATTCCATCAGAGTAGTGGGGACAAAAAAAAAACAGATAATTAATAATAAAACTGTAAAAAATAAATAATTTATTAGGATCATACAGGGAACAGGAGAAGTACTTCAGAATGAGAAATGAGGAAACAGAGCAATTCTAACACCCAGGTGATTCTCATCCTTTAGATTGCCCAAAAAGCTAATTAGTTCTGAAGGAGAAAACACTAAATATATGTAGATTCTTCTAAGGAAAAAATGAAAAGAAAATGAACCGAAAGATAGCATAAACTGATACCTCTTGCCTTAACCACACTTCTCAACTGTCCTCCAAAAATATCACTTAACTCAGAAGGAATGAAGCTTTGTGTTCTAGTCACTGCAGATTTGTTTTTTGGCCCAACTGTCTCCCATTCATCTTCTTCTGTAGAAGAAACTACAGAGGTTTTAAAACCATTTGTACCAGAGGATTGTCCTTCAAGCTTAAGTAATTCATCATGCATTTGATGCATGATGAAACTCAGAAACTCCTGAGCATCTTCCTGCCTGAACACATATCATAGAAAGAAATATCAGCAGGCCTGACCTTGCTAGATGCTAAGCATGATAAATTGTTGCGGCATCTATTTTCAGCTTCTATTTCATCTTGATAGTGTACCTGTACTTTATTTCATTTGTTGTCTTTCCAGGGTCCAGAATCACCTTTCCATAATTAAACTGTCTTAAGGAATTCTACAAAATGAAATTCTTGTTTCTGTTCGCTCCCAATACACTGAATCATGTTTATTTATATTTCCAAGCGTAAAATCAATAGCAAAGGAGGTTATGGAAGCAGGGAAAGAATATATGAGGTATTGAACTGAAGAAAGTCCTACTTAGAGGATAAAAGGCACACAAGCAACATTACATAAAATGCATGCAGTTCCTTCAAACTCGATCCCTATCTTTGTACTATAATTTCCTGGGAAAATTGAAAATAAAAAAGGCCATTCAAAACCATCATATCCTAAAGGCGTAATTTACTATCATTCCAATTTTCCACCAGGAAAACTTGGTAAGTGCAGAAGGATATACTAAATGAATATAAGATAGAAAAGTTATAAGAACAGTGAATGCACAAACCTTGGCCGTCCTGATATGCTATTTGGCACATCTGGGGTGAAATTTTTAAGAACAGCTTCAAACATGGCAGGACGAAAAGGCCGACCAGTCTCAACAGCATCTTTTTTCAAGTTTGAACTGGTTGGCATGTCAAAGTCACAGACGAACTCTGAAAATGCAGTCAATGTAGGAAAGCCAACCTAGCAGATCATAGTTCAACAAAGGCATAGCTGTCATAAGCATGTGGAGTTTTTTACGAAACTTATTTGAATTTGATTGATTCAACTTATAAGATTTTGGAACGATTAGAAAATTACAAAAACAAACTATTCATTTTGAACAACAAAGAACAATTAATCAAGCTCAACAACAGGTTTTCCAACAAGCCTTACAAGGAGCTCTAGTATCAGTATATCAAAATAGACAGCACGTTTTCTATTTCTAGTGGTCTTATGCATTGTTATGATAACCAGGTCCACTAAAACCACAAAGAATCAAAAGAAAAGGATAGGAAGAAAATAAAATGACAAACCTTAGGGATGTCACGGATTCTAAGCTCCTGCAATAGCTGCACAAAAGGGGAACAGGATAAGAGCGCCTGCAGGGTCGCATTAAGAAAGCAAAGATTCCCTGTATTAATCAGGCCACGGGGTAGCAAACTCTTAACAGCAGGAAGAGGCCCATCAGTTGCTTTCCAAACATCCTCTTTTCTCACATGTATTGACGAATCATTGCTAGTCCCATCATGATCCCCATCCTTAATGCCTTCACTATCAAGGACATGAAAGCTCGAACTTTGCAATGGACTTGTGGGACCATCTTCCTTTTCAGACAAGTGCAAAGAAGTTAAATCGATACTCTCAGTTTTCAAGACATCCACACCATTACTGAGGGAAGAACCATGGCTCGAATTGCCTATGCTTCCATTTTCTCGCGGACTTCCTAACACCCCATCACCTTTCTTGGCAACCTTCACATCTTTTTCCTTCATAACTGAACTATTAGACTGAGAAGTAACATTTCCATTAGCAGAAGCCAATTGCGTATTCAATGTGGTATCAAAATTACCAAAAGTTATTCCAGTTCCAAAATTCAAAGACCCAAATCGCAGTTCTATCTTCTCTACCGGCTTTTCGACTTTGCCAGGTGATTGCTTTCCCAGCAACGATTTCGTTTCATCTTCAGTGAATGAACCAAATACCAGTACCTTCTACAGTAGTATGCCACAAGTTACCATCACAAATCACAACAAAAAATAAAGAAGCAAAAAAACTAAAGCAAAACAATCATCAATGAATCTGGGCATACACAAATTTCTCTCGTTACCAAACTTGCAACACATAAAAGTTCCAAATTTTAACGAAGTCAAACCCATTAATTTTTCGCTCTTTTAACCTCATTCAAGACAAACCCACATTCAAAAACCTCAAAAAAACCAAGACTTTAAGCACTAAAAGACAATGAAACACAAAAAGAGAAAAAAATCCCACCTTAGAGTCGCTCATGTTGTGCAGAAACCAGAGCTTGGGAACCTAGAAAGAGCGAAAAAAAGCTTTGAGGTATAATCAGTGTTAAAGTTGTCTCCTTTCTGGACTAGGAAGGCTAACGAAGCAACAAAAACGACAGGCCTTATGATAAGAGTTAGAAGGGTTTGAGACCAGGTCCAGAGTGAACAAGAGAAAAGAAGGTGGTGGTTAATTGAAGACATGAAAAAGATGCAAACTTTGAAGAACTCGGAGAGAGAGAGCATTTAATGATGGAACTCTCTCTTTGGTTAAGGAAGAAGAGGAAGCTTATGCAAGGGAACATAGAGAGAGGGATGGGGGAGAGTGGGGGGGAGGTGGGGTGGGGGGGTGGGAGGGGGAGACTGTTTTTTGTGATGGGTTGATTCTTGGTTAGGGTTAGGTTTGTTATTTTGGGTTCTAAAGAAAAAATAAAAGAGATGGGTGTGTTTGTTTCAATTGATACGGTGCCGTGTTCGAGGTTTCTCGGAATTTTAGAAATTTTGGAGGAAAAAATTAGGGTGTTAAAAAATCATCTTGTGTAATATTTACATTTTACCCTGCATGATACATTAAAATTAAATAATATGTATATGTGAGTTAAAAAATTTAAGAAATTAATATCACAAATTGAATAACGGTTAAGATTTTTAAAATTTGATCAATTTAATCTAACTCGAATATTCTATACTTATTTTTTCTTTTATATTGAATAGCCTATAAATTGAGTGTTTATTTTATTTTATTTAAAAATGTTTCAGCTTCAAAGTTTTTTTAGTGAATTTTCTATTAGATTTCTTGTATGTAACCAAAAAAATCTTGTTTTTTTTGTTGGAAATAAAGAAAGGTATCTGAAATTTAATAGTTGCGCAAGATATGAAAAGCAAAAAAAATATAAAACGTGCTTCTAAAAGCTTTTTTTGTATTTTCCTTTAAAGTACAATGAAATTATTGAATTACTCTTAAAATAAAAAAAAATATTAAGTTGATGTCTAGGAGCTTTTTTGTATTTTCAACTTGGATTTCGACCAAGAGCAATTTAATATTTAAATAAATATAAAATATTATTTAAAAAAAAAGTGGTTGACACGTTGTGGAAGACGCCTGCATTATTTAGGTGTCACATGGAGTGTCGTTTAACGACCAAGTAGAGGCTTATGGGGAAACATTTAAATCGTCTCGATGACCCCTTAATCTCCTAACGATACGTGTGGGCAATGGATATCTGGTTTGGTGCTGATGATTTTTTCTTTCTTTTCTATCTCCTTCTTTATTTCCTTCTTTTTATTTTTTTTTTCTCTCCTCCTCGATTTTTATACATAACTCTTTAATTTTTCTAAGCAACCATTGAGTTTTTTTTTTTTCCAGATTTGGTTACTGTTCTTTTTATTATTATTTATTTTATTTAAAATAATTTATAAAATTAGATTTTTTTTTCAATTTCACCCTCCATTATTTTTTTCATTTATCATGTTTAGTCTCCATTCTTTTGATTGCTATTTACTTTCTATAATTTTTACAATTGATTTTTTTATTATTTTATCCTCTTTTAGTTTTTCTTATAAGATTTGATTCTCATTTTTTCATTGTTTTTTTTTTTACTTTAGCCAACTTTTTAAACTGATATTTTTTCAAATTAGTTAGAAATTAAGCTTATCTGTTGAGTTTGTGTCACGGGTTGCATGTTTTAGAGATTAGCCTAAGATTAAGAAGTTTGCCTTTTTTTTCTTTTCTTTTCTTTAAACTCATGTTTCTTTAATTTTATCATTTAACATTTATTCAATTGGTGAATAGAATCCGCCATTTTTTCATCTTTTTCTAAACTTATATTTTTTTAATTTCATCCTTTATTATTTATATTATTAGTGATTAGGCTCTGTTTTTTTTATCTGTTTTCTATAAGATTTTTTTTAATGAATGTTCAAATTGATCACGTCATCTTAAGTCTTTTTATTTGCCATTTTTATTTGATTTACATTGATAAATTTTTTAAGTTGATATTTTTTTTTTAATTTCATCCTTTAACATTATATTAGTTGGAAATCAATTTTTTATGTTAGTTCCCTCCTTAAATGTTGAGGATTTTTTATATTGAGCTTTGTGATTTTCTTTCTATTTGTTTATTCTAATCGTATCACTTAGACCGTAAATTTGGTTGGTTTGTTTGACTTTTTTATGGTTATTTTTTTAAAAATTTTATATCCTTTATGTTCCATCCTTCTATATTAGGTTGTTTTATAATTGAGTTTTGTAATGTTTTTCAATTTTCTTTTTATTTGGGATATCTCATTCACATGATTCAAGTCAGTTTGGTTGGCTTGTTTAGCTTGCTTTGTGTTTTTTCTGATTTTTTTTTTATCATTTTTCCTTTAAATTTTATCATTCTACATTTAATTTTTGGAGTTGGACTTCGTTTTTTATGTGTGTATTTTTCTATTGGCTTATATCGGTCTCATAACTTGACTTGTATATTTGACATGCCTGCTCGAGTTGGCGTAAATCATTTTTTTTCTTCAACATTTGATTGGTTGAATATTAATTTTGTCTTATTTTTCATTTCTTTAACCATTTTTTTTTCCAGGTTACCATGATTTTTTTTATCATGAATAATCGTTTAATTAAATAAAATATTTATTTAAAAAAATTAATTTATTAAATACGACTGAGTATATGATCCTTGTTGTGAGATCAAATATATTAATTTTAGTTTTTTTATATATATAAAATATGGATTTAATTAATTAGATACGCGTATAAGCATTTTAATTGATGATTAGAAAAAATTACATTGAAAAAATCTATATATTTAATTTTTTACTAAAAACAATTTACGGAACCCACAACAAAAATCTATATATTTAATTCTTTACTATAGTGATTAGATTAATCCCTCGTCACGGCGGATATCAAGCTTGACTTTCCCTTCTTTTTACATGACAGCTAATGCATATCAACTTAGATAAAAAAAAAAAAAAAAAAAGAAGAAGAAGAAGAAGAAGAATAATAATGTGTCTTTGACTCTTTTCTATTTGTCTTAATTCCATGATTTTTTTATCACTATTTATTCATGAGAAAATGTGTCTATGTTATCAAACTTCATTGACAAAAAGAATCAATGTTGCGATGATACCAAAGCCTCTTTTAAATAACATATACAACAACTTCATTGCTTGAAAATTCAAACATAATTGTATTATAATATGAATAATGCTAAATTTATTAATTAAATAACCTTGCTTGTATTATAATATGAACAATGTTAAATATCAAGAAAATATGATATATTTTTTAATAATACACCTAGATCGTACTCATTGAATCATGATCTTAAAAGTCCCATTAGTCTAAAAAAATATAATTCATATATATTCTTTTTTTTTCTTGTCATATTTTTAAAATTTACATTACCTATTATAATTCTTCAAATGGAAAGAATTTAAAAGCTGAATACTCAAAACCTAAAAAATCTAATATTCTTCCTTGAACAAAAAAAGAAGAAAATCCTTACCTTGACTTTCTTTAAAATTAATATTTTGAGAAGGAAATGGAAATCTTTCAACCTTTTCTTGGTAAGAAAAAAATCCAAAAAAAGAAAACAGTAATATTCATTATTTTTCTAATATAAAATTCACAGACACAATCTCTCCCACCAAAAATTATAATTATAATTTTCCCGATGACTTAACTGCCAGGAGGCAGTTGAAGTAAACAACCTTTCCGCCTCTCCCCTGCTTATCACTCCAAGGACATCCTCTTTCTCTCTTACAACCACCATGCCTAGCCACCACAACAACCACCTCACCGCTTCCCTCCGCTCCTCCACCACCATCTCCACACAATCCTTTACGTCAAGACTAATCCTCCTCCTGACACTCCTCCCTCTCTCTCTTGCAGCCTTAGCTTTCATCCTCCAATGGAAAGGGAATTCTGACTTCATGATGGACCCCATAACTGCCAATTCTCGTTGGGCTCCACAAGGGTCTCACATTCAGAACCATGAGATCTTCCCTGGCATGGAGTCGTCAGTTTTATCGCCTAAAGCTCACAAATCATCTGACTGTTCTAGTCTTGGACGTAGTGGGGCACCTTCTTTTCCTTATTTTCGTGATTGGAAGATTGATTTTCAAGATGATTTGAGGCCTAAGGTTTGTTTTTGTTTTTTGTTTCGTTTCCGGGTTGGTTTGGTTTTTGGTGAATTTTAATTGGTTTTTTTGTTGAAGTTTGATTGGTTTTAAGTTTTGTGTTTGGGGTCATGTTTGCTTGTGGGCCTGGGTTTTGGGTTGATTGAATTACGGTGGCTTCTGTGATTTTTTTTTGTTAATTATGGATAATTAATTATTAACTATATGGTTTTTATATTTTCTCTTAGCACTTGTGTTTTGGCTGTGAAAGATGTGAACTTGGCTGATCCTGGTTTGCAAGATAATTAGGAGATGAAACTGAGTGATTTACTCTTCTTGTTTGCATGCTAGTATTAATATTTTCTTTGTTTTTTCTTTTCAGGAACTGAATTTTGTGATAAGTGATAGGATTTGTTTCATGGTTATTTTATGAGTAAAATTATCTGTGATCTGTTTGCTACTTTGGTTGACGAGAGAAGGAAATGAGGGAAAGCTTTGAGCTTTGACGATGTTGATGCTATTTTGATTTTGAGAATGAAAGACTTGATGAAGTGTGGCAATTGGCTGTTGAATGATTTTATCTGACATTTTGTAGGCTTGTTAATCAATGTGCAGATATGTATCACAACGAGTACTTCAGCTGATTTAGCTCAGATTCTACCATGGATGTTTTATCATAAGGTTATGGGGGTGATGACCTTTTTTCTTTTTGTGGAAGGGAAGGCCGCGTCTCCTAAGGTGTCTAATGTTTTGGAATCAATTCCTGTGAGTTAACATAACTTTTGCTGTTACTAATTTATTTTTGTTTGTTTGTTTTCTTGTCATATTGAAGCTTCTTCTGTTTTTTGTTCTGAATCTTTTGGTATGAACTATTTGTTGATTTCCCAGGGAGTAAAATTGATTTATAGAACAAAAGAGCTCGAGGAGCAACAGGCTAAAAGGTCAGCTTGTTTTCATATGATGATGTTTCATTCATTTCTGTTTCATTTTGAAGCAAAACGGGGAGTAATTTTCCTCGTCTTTTTTCCATCTAGCACCCATTTTTAGGCTTTTAGCAGAAGTTTATTTGGAAATGTTTGGAGGATGAATACAGTTAGAAAATTACTTGAGATCTTTATTTCATTGTCATCGAAAAGTGAGCAAAAGAAAAAGGATACACTTTGGCTTAAAGCTATTTAATGTTGATGATTCTCTTTCTAAATCTTTGTTAGTGTTTAGCCTGTTTGAAAATGCAATTGCTTGATGTATTCAAACTTAATCATCTTGAAAATTTTCCATGTGATTTCTATTTTCTGCCTCATTTAGGGTGTATGTTTAACTTCATTGTTTATATGCTCCTCTTTACTTGATCAGTCGGATATGGAATGAGACATGGCTGTCCAATTTCTTTTACAAACCATGCAACTATGAGCTTTTTGTGAAGCAGTCTCTCAACATGGAAATGGCAATTGTCATGGCAAGGGTATGCATTATGCAACACTATTTACTCATCTATAGAAGTACAATTCCTATTTCCAGTAATAACAAATCGTTTTTAACACTCAGTTCTCACAAACAACAAAATTTTAGGATGCAGGCATGGATTGGATACTTCATCTTGACACTGATGAACTGATTCACCCTGCTGGTGCCCGTGAATATTCTTTGAGGCAGCTGCTGCTTGATGTTCCTGGAAATGTGGATATGGTCGTATTTCCAAATTATGTGAGTCACGCTGTGTGGAATGTTATGTTTGTGATAATGCCGATTAGGGGATTTATAAATGTAAAAGTGTCAGTCCTGTTAGTACTTCTCAACTATTTTCTTTTTAAATTATGTTGATGTTTTATTTGTCAGGAGAGCAGTGTTGAACGAGATGATATTGAGGATCCTTTCGGCGAGGTAAATCTCTCTAACTTACTGTTGAGGTTCAGCAGTTTGACTGGAACATGATGAATTTCATGAATGCAGTATTTGGTACTCTGGTTTTGTTAAATTCTATGTGCTTGAAAGTCTTATACCAATTGCTAATGTATTTGATCGTTATACATGGTTAAAGTTAGAAGTACTTCTGTTTTGGGTTTAAGTTCAATTTGATGCTTTTGACATGTGAGAGATATTGCTTCTAATGATGTAAACTTCAGAGATAGAAAGGGAATATATGATTGTAGATGACTTCTATTTTCTAAGAAATTTTGAAATAATGATGTGCCCTGCGTTGTTCTAGCTTCTAACAATAATTTGCTGGATTTAGTTTTCTTATTGTTTTGGACAACGCTTTGTATTGTCAATGTTTGCATGTATTTAAAGATAAAGGCATGATGTATTCCATAAATTCATGTATCTATCCTAACAGGTGTCGATGTTCAAGAGGAATTATGACCATCTCCCAAAGGATACGTACTTCGGAATGTACAAGGAATCTACTCGTGGCAATCAAAATTATTTCTTAACTTATGGAAATGGGAAATCAGCTGCTCGAGTTCAAGATCACCTACGTCCTAATGGCGCGCACAGATGGCACAATTATATGAAAACCCCAAAGTATGTTAATTGGATAATTTTATGTGGATTCTTAAAATGAAAACAACAATATAATCCTGCTCATGAAACCAGAGGGCTTGATACATTTATAATTCACACATGTGCACAAACATTGGCAAGCGTGTTTATATGCTTGGCATTTACTCTTCCTTTTCTGGGCCACTTGTGTATTTGCATGTATAGATAGATGTTAGTAATTTGTGAGCAATAGTAGTATTTTTAAATGTCTTACATCCCCCTTTTGTTTCTTTGTTTGCAACTTATGCTAATGTTATTTCCTTGAATCTGAGCTCTTGAATTTTTTTATTATGGCACTGCTATTCCTTAATTGATAATTTATAGTGGCATGAGCAGAACTTTTGCTTTCTAACCAACAGTCTTTTGTTCTATGAATTTTATTAGTGAGGTGAAATTTGAAGAGGCTGCTGTTCTACATTACACGTATTCCAAATTTTCTGATTTGACTTCTAGACGTGATCGGTGTGGCTGCAAGCCTACTAAGGAGGATGTCAAAAGATGCTTTATGTTGGATTTTGACAGATCTGTAAGTCTAGATCTTTCTCTTAATACTTTTCTTGTTTGCTCATTTCTGCCACTGCCTTTTCATGACAAGTAGCGGTAAGAATATGATTATAGAAATTACTGTCTCCAATTTGAGCAAGGGGAATCGAACTAGATTAGTTTTTTCATTTAGAGCATGGCGTCTTTTTTATATAACTTCGAAGAATCTAGTTTCAAAGGAGAAACCATTTTGGACATGAACCCATGTAATCTGCTGGGATGATTTTGTTCTGGATTGTTCCATTCACCTTTTGTTTCAAAACATTAAGTGAATATTATTGAGAAATTTCTGAGGGGTTGCGTTTCTTTGCCATACATCACTATGTGTATGGTGGTAGTGTAGCATACAGATTACAGGGGCACGACATAAAATGGCTGACAAAGTAATATGTTTTTGGTAATGGTGATGCCAGGCAGCTACTTCATTCTTTATGCCATACATTACCATTGACTGACCAAGTTGGATTGATGTCGGGTAATGACGTTTCTGATAATGGTGATGTGATGAGAGCTACCTCTTGTTCATTGTTTATTTCATACAAAGCAGTGATTGGGAGGCCAAGTTGCATTTATCCAAGACCCAATACTGGGTGGCGGCCCCGATGCATAGCTGGCTAATAATGATATTCTGGAGAAGAAGGGTTTCCCTGCTGCATTCTGTAGATACAGGAGGCATGTAGTTTATGGCTTATGATGTCATTGCACAGTGCAAAAACTGAAAGTCAGTCTGTTTCCAAGAAACAAGATCTGAGTTCTTTAATCAAGAGTTTGTATCATAGTACCATTTCACAGAGGGAATGCTGATCGTGTGGGTGTTTTTGATTTTACAGATTTTTTCATAACTATTGATTCTTATTTGAACCTGGGAAGTAAAACCTGGATAACTGCTTCTTAGCTAGGGTTTTAGTATTGAAAATCTTCTATAAACAAGAGAGACTTCAGTTTATTTCAATTCTCCCATACCTCAATTCGATAGCAGAATAGAAGGGCCTAAGTTTATAACTAGAACATTATTTTCGAGCAATTTCATTTGTTTTGGAGTCCATTTTCCTACAAATCTTCATTCTTAGCAAGCAAATGTTATTTCAGGCCTTCATAATTGCATCAACTGCAACCGAGGAGGAAATGCTGAACTGGTAAGAAACTTCCTTTTCTTATTCCTTAGTTGCATTTGCACGTTTCTGGAAACATGACAACACATTGATGGTGTTTTATTCTGTTTTAGGTACCGTGAACATGTCGTATGGGGTGACAAAGACTTGAAATTGAAACTCCTGAGGAAGGGCATTTTAACTCGCATATATTCTCCCATGGTAAGCTAGACTAAGACACATCTGCAGAATAAAACGACAGACAACCAAATATACTTCTTCTTTTTTCAAACTGTTCATCTCTTAGTAACCAAAACATAGAAATAAGTAGGAAGGAGAAAGCATTTGGATTACATGGTAATTTGTCTTCTTGATCCTTACATACGAGGGCTTACTCAATAAAGGCTTAGCAGCTTCTTTTCTGTATGGAACATTGGAACTGATAGCTAATTGCTTACTGCTAAAAGAAAGAACAGAACAAAAGGATTTCATAGGTTAAGAATTAAGAATTAAGAATTAAGATGGAGGAAATGGTGATTTACAATCTGGGAAAATAAATTGATGTGTGCAATCAATTAGCTGGTCCTTTCCATCTAGGGGAAAAGATGCGCGCGCGCATCAACTGTCCTAGCCATTTTCTTTATCGGCACATGCATGCTTGTATATTTCAGGTCATAATTCAGGGCTTAAGGGAGTCAGGCGTCTTCAGCTCTGTTATTGAATCCGCTCCAACAACACTTTCAAGGGACAAGTTTTTAGCATCTGTGGATAGTAGTAACTCATCAAGAGCAGTTGTCTCCGAATCAATGCTTTCAAGAAAGACCAACAAAAGCAGAGAGAATCAGGCAACAGCTAGGAAGGTTTTGGGTTTAGAAACTGCTGCAGCATCTCATGAAGCTGCTGTTCCACCACTTTCTCCTCCAGGGTTGCTTGTGGAAGCATGATCCATATTCCTGGCGTGATTGCTGCTTCTTCTCATTCCTGTTTTAACAGTGGATTTTCCTGAAGGGAAGAATCAGGAGAGAAAAGAAAGATCAAGCAGGCTTCTCATCGCCGTGTTTGTGGTCAGTTACAACTGGTTCTTCCCGATCATGATCCAAGCGCCTCTGTACATTTACCTTTAGGAAGAGGATTCTTGTCCATTTTGTGTGCGTGGCCACCGTATTTTTCAAATAGAAAACTTTACCTGCCATTCTCATGTATAGAAACCAGTCTTGACAGTATAAAAAGGTTATTATTTGTCGTTGGCAGTTCATTACCTGCCTTTATTTTCTCAGAATTTTCCTAGGAGGAAACTTGAAATAATAATCACAATAATAAAAGAAAAAGTATTTGCCTTAACATGTTAATCTCTAGTTATAAAACTTATATCGGCCTGATGAGTTAATTCGAGATCCAGTTGATTTGTATTTTGAATTAGTTCGAGTTAAGAAAAAAATAGGAACTAATTGACTTAATTTGACCCGATAAAAAACTCGAGTCGACTTACACTCATTTAAAAATTATAGTTTTTTTTTTGGAAAAATTATAGTGTTTTGATAATTTTTTGAATTTTTTTAGGCCTTTCCGTTGGAATTTAAAAATATGTTTCAACCTAGAAGTACATGTATTTCATGTCATGGATTACAAATATTATTTTTCTCTCACCAAACACTTATTTTATGACATTTTTAATTACTTCAAAAAATAATTTAAAATAATGAGATTTCAAAAAAAAATAATTATTTTTTCTTGAAATAATGATACTTAATCATTTAAAATAATTATTTAAAAAACTATTTTATCGGATACATGGAAGTACTAGTATGATATAGCCACTTAATTCTATACGCAACTTCCGAATTTGTTCATCTGTCATGAACATCATCCCTTCTTGCACAAATTCTTGTATCTTAACATTCTTCATTGCCTTATTCTTTTAGATCAATTATCTAATATCAACCTAAAAATCTTTTCTTTTATGGTATAGTAATTTTTGTTTAATTTATCTCCAATATCCCAAATCATTTACAACATGATGAAAACACAATAAAAATATATAAAATTTGGGATTTGAATGCATAAATCATATGTACACCTTTCATGCAAACGTGAGGTCTTTCTTGTGAGACGAAAGTGGGACGATAAATTGGCCGATTAGGGGTTTAATTGCAATGACTATTTTTTAGGACCTACTATATATTTTGGCCCTTGCAAAAAAAAAAAAATCTAGTAAAAAACATAGTTTGAAGTCATTGAGTTCATCGAGTTAAAAAAATTCAATTGATTTATAAAGGTAAAAAAAAGATTGAGATTTGGGTCATTAGACGGACTGCATTTAATTAAAAAAAAAAATTTGAAAAGGCAATGACTATAAACAAATTGAAAAATTGAGCTACTTTCAAAATTATAGGAAAATATTAAGAAAAGAGAGAGAAAATACTCATGTCAAACCAGGTCAATTCACCAAATTCGTGATTTGAGACATGAAATCGGGGTAACCCTGAAAGAAGGAAATGAAAAAAAAATAATAAAGGATGATTTGGAATTAATCAAACATTGAAGAATCAAACTAAAATAAGGGTTTAAGAAAATGACGAAGCTAACACGAAATAATTCTCCAAACTCATGACCCGGGTTATCAGAACATGATTATCCCATAGAAGAAAATTTTTAAAAAATAACAACACAAGAATCTCAATAAATTAAATGTCGATAGATGAAATTAAAAAAAAAACATAAAAATAAAAAAAAACTTCCAAAACCCGACTTAACCAAGTGGGTTGACATGTGAATCTTATAACTTGATGTCTAAGCCTGTTGAGTTTTTTCTCCATTATTTTTTTAATGATATTAATACTATTTTTTACTTTTTAGTTGAATAAAAATCAAGCGATTAGCTAAGAGAAAATTATGTCAAAATCCATTGGTTTTTTTTTGCTATTATTTTTTTAATCAAAATAATGTTATTTTTACTTCCTGTACAATAAAAAATCCAATTGACCCCGGTAAACTTGGTCATTCAACCCCACCGATGACTTGGGACACAACGGGGGTCAACTTCTATGCCGGGTTTTAAAAGCATGATAAAAGAAAGCACCAAATGTGATATGGAAATACAAAGAAATTAAACAATGAGTGATGAAATTGCCAAAAAAACAATTAATCAAGAAGATAACTCAAAATAAAAGGAATTGTAATCATAAGAATGGGGATCACATTCATAAAAAAAAGGAATTAAAATCAAATGATTAGGTATGAAATCGAAAAATAAAATCCAATTAAAAAAAAAGATTAAAAGCAAAATAAATAGGAATCAAAAGAATAATTATCAAATTTGATAAAAAAAAATAAAAAATCAAATGCCAATGGATGAAATTGAAAACAAATAAATCAAATTCAATATAATTAAAAAGTTAAGAATCACTTTGCAATTTTATAAGGCTAACACACTTTTTCAGATAACGGAGAGAGAAAAAAGGGGGGAATTATCACCGGAGCTTCGTCGTGTCTTGGCGGCTGACATGTGCTAGCCCACCGTGTAAAGGGTGACGCGATGTTTTGAATGTTGCTTCAAAAAAGAACCAACAACCATCGAGATGAGCCTCATGCGCTTCCCAAAAAGCGTGATTGCCTCCCACTTATGGTGCATGTTATTTTTTTATTTATAAAAAAAACTAGAACACCCTTAATTCTAATCCATAATTGCAAAAAAACCAACGTAAAAAAAACAAAAAGTCCTCTTGACCTTAGGGAAAAAGGAGTTACCCCTGGAGCTATTCGGTAATTAAAATATACAAAATATATATATATATATATGAAAAATTGAAAACACCCCTCAAACAATGGCAGCCTCGTTTGTTTTTCCAAGAGCATGGGCGTCATTACACCATGCAGAAGTGTGAAAATAATATTTTACCCGTGTGTGTTCACTCCTTTGGTTTTTAAAGTGCAAAATCGTTATTGTACAGTGAAAACACGGGAATTAGTTTTTTGAGAAGAAAGTGGGACAAGACCAGACGGGAATTAGTTTTTTGAGACGACAGTGGGACAAGACCAGATAGATTGGCCGATTGGGGATTTAATAGCAATGACAATTAGCATTGCGTCCCATGCACCAATATAGCATCTTACTCTTTTTTTTTCAAGTTATTATATTGGCTGGATTCGTTATGAATCAAATCAACATTTAAAGTTGTAATTCTTTCAAAATTGCACTTGCACTGTCAAAGATGAGACCATGCTGCTCCCTACGGCATGTTCATAGTCCAACCATGCTATTAGCCAATTGCCATGGCCAGCAGGTACAAATCTCACATCTCATCCCGTTCTTAGAGATGATGATCTAGTGTCAGCAATTTTAGGAAACAGATACGAATGATAAAGGAAGCTCGAACACAAGATCATATAGGCAAAAATATATTTGATTCCCCTGTTTTTGCTGCAACTGCGAGGCTGTAAGATATGGTGTCGGTGTGTTATTGAATCAGACTACCAAGTTAATGTTCCCGCCTTAAAACGCATCAAAGCCGCGTTCATGTGCCATGCCAATTTTCCTTTACCAAGAACAGTACGTTAGATAAACAGTTGTGCTGTTCAGCTATGCAAATTCTGAGGCAAATTGATATGGAAGTTGATCGTGAATGCAATGCTCAACAGGATGCTATTCATGCTGTAAGCTACTATCTTTCACACCTTTTCAATTTATCACACTTCCATCCTTGAACTTACAAAAAAAACCATGCTTATATTTGCAATTAAGAAAAAAGAAATTCCACACAGTAACAATTAAATATATACCATTCAACTAAAGCATAGAGTATTTGCTAACTTTAGACAGAACGCAAACCTAGAACTTGGGCTGTGATCATGTCACTACTGTCAGAAGAGGTCTAATTTTTCATTGTTTCTCATCATTGTTGGCGTCCTCATCAAAAGCACCCAGCAGCTCCTGCACATCTCTCTCCTTTATACTTGATTTCTTCACACTGCATCTCTCTCCTTCGCATTTATGAACAAGCCACAACATCTCTCTTACCCGATGATTATTTTGCTCATCCTTTTTAATCCAACAAACCAGATTCTGCGGATTCTTAAGCCAGCTCTTGTTCACTTTTGTATTTGAAATCAAAGTAAAAAACCTGGCCATCTGTTCAGATTCCATAAACACCTTCCCTACTTCTGTTCTATGCCGCACCTTACGTTTCAAACCATGCCTCTCTATTCCAGTACTCAAAATCACCACACTACTCAGCGTTTTAGGCCGATGACTTAATATTACAAGAAAAAAGGACATCATCAGAGGATTCTTGACCTTTTCAATATTGAACCAGTCCCGTTTATGGGATAACATCCCCCTATTATCACTTGACAATGGTCCAACTTCAATAGCCATACACAGATGAATGTGCATTTTATCGTTCATATCCTCTGCCTTCAGCTTGTACTTGAATGCATGTCCGCGATGCACTCCATAACAAGTGAGTAGTGAAGGGCAAAGGCAGAGCTTGATTTTAAGAGATTTCATATAAGCAAACACTTTCATAATGGCAGGGATAGCTGATTGCGGAATGTGGTAATGTGATTTCCAGCAAGGGAGATACTCGCCTGCCTCTCCTGGATATGAGAATCTAAGAGAGACTGCATCCACTTTGGAGACAAGGGATTGCAAGTGCTTGCACACTAAACAGCAACGAAGAAGGGTTTTGGGGTCTCCAGTTTTGTTCAAGATGGTTATGATCAATTCATCCGGTAACTGGATGAATCTGTCCGAGGCATCCGAAATACGGCGTTTCTTTGTCAATTTGGATGCCGACATATCTTTTCAGAAGATGGGACTCAAAAGGTTTCTACTAAAATTAAAGATGATACTGTTTTAATCAAAACTAAATATGGTTGGCAAGGCTTCAATAACCTCTCCTGCAAAACAAATTCCAGGCTCAAACAATGAACATCGGAGAAATAATGACTGTTTATTCTACAGCATCAATCATATTCAAGATCTACACATTAATACTCCATTAACTATCTGAATTACTTTCCAAATTAAGAGAAGAGACTAAACTCAATTGACAGACCTCACCAATCAACAAAAAAAGAAAAGATTGAAAATTTGAAACCCTAAGATGAACTCAAAATGAATACCCTAACCTGAGATAGAGAGTGACAGTTGAAAAGGTGCTGCCTTTACCTCGAAGGATGATGATACATCGATCTCACCTCTTCTGGGGTTCCTAGGGAATCAAAACTCGAGAGATGGAGTGATCAATCTGTCTGTGAACTCGAAGATTAGGGTTTCGAGGGTAGAGAAAAGTTTGGAGCAGAGAGTGACCACAAAACTAGACAAAAAAGAGGATGTCTTGAAGACAAACACCTACACCTCTTTTAAACCCGGTCCGATCAAGCTGGATATATAAGAAAAGATAAAAACCTAGGTGACCTAGTCAAGAATTCGGATTAACTTTGTAAGATCGGAAAGAAAACCTAATCACAATCCATTGATCATTTATTTATTTTTAATAAAAATAAAGTCATTTTTATTTATAAAAACAAATTATAATTAATCTAATAACCTGGCTATCCAATCAAAATTCATAATCTAAATTTTAAGTTGAGTCAACTACCAACCGAGTTTATTTTTTATAAAAATAATATTATTTTTATAAAAAATTAAAATTTGATATTAATCTTATTGGATTTTGATCAGATTTATTCTGATCAATAAATCACTAAAATAGCTTGTTTAGCGGTGCAAAATATTTTTTAATTTTTATTCTAAAAATAAATAAAATAATTAATTTTTTTAGATTTTTTATATTAATACATTAAAAATATTAGAAAATATTAAAAAAAATATCAATTCAATAATTTTTCTAATCAAATATATTTTTAAAATATATCTAAACACAATTCCAAATACAAAAAATAAAAATAAAACGGTGCTAAATTAATATCCATTTCAATTCAATTTAACAAAACTAATTCATTAGTCTTTGTAGTTTTTGAAGTTATATGTTTAGTCCTCAAGTTCCAATCTATTTATAACTTAGTCCTAAACTAAAAAAAAGCAATACTGGTCAGTTAAGAGTAAAATTTTAAAGGACTAACAGAGAAAAACATTGTGCGAATTTACAATGATTTTTTTATTGATGTATATTAAAACCAAAAAATATTTTAGTGTTGAAGAATTGTTTTTATTATTATGTAAGAATTTTATCCATAAAAAAGGAGGTACGTAGAAAAGCTTATCTTAAGATTGGGTATTGGAATATAATTATTAAACTTATATGATAAATTTATTTATTTAATAAATTTATAATTTGGTGCATGATTCATAAAAATCAGGGTAATCTCTCAGGTTGACTAACAAACTGAATAATTTAATTAAGTTTGGTTGGGTTAAAATTAAAATATTTTAAAAAATAAAAAAATATCTTTTTACACAAAAATAATAAAAACAAATTAATTCAATAACAAATAAATTACTCCGAATGATTTAATGATTCAAATAGTATAGTATAGGAGGACAGACATATACAAGATGCTAGATCCAGGATCTCTCGGCTGGGTTGATCTCCGGCGTCAGGTCGCTAATCGGACGGTGAGCAAATTCAACAAGTGGGTTAGTGACACGTGTTTCTACTTGAAGCTAAGCTTTGGGCTTGTTTTAAAGGGCTAGAATTTGTTGTATTTGTGGACTATTATAGGTTTTATTTCCGGCCCAAATAGGCCCATTTATTTTCTTCTTCCCAAACTCCAACCGTCCAACATCTAAGAACACCTGGAAGTGCTATAACAAGAACACAAGTAAACTGCCAAACAAACCTTGAAATTTACAAAAAATGCCACCCCAACCGCCACCTCCGCCACCGTCAAAACCCCTTAAACCCTACTTCTTCTACGGCCACCGTAAACCCTCACAAAACCGCCCTGTAGTCCGCGGTGGCCTCTTCACAAACCGTCAAACCGTCAAACCACAACCTCCAAAAAACCCCATCACCCCTTTCAAGCCATTCGATCTCCACAAATGGGACCCACAGCAAAACCTTCCCCACCAGCCACAACCTTCCAAACCTCAATCTCCACGATCACGACACTCCCTCGCCCTCTCCCAACGCCTCTCCCCCATTGCCAGATTCATCCTCGACGCATTCCGCAAGAACCGGAACCAGTGGGGCCCAGAAGTGGTGACAGAGCTCTGCAAACTCCGGAGGGTGACACCGGACCTGGTTGCCGAAGTACTGAAGGTCGAAAACAACCCTCAGTTAGCGACAAAGTTCTTTCACTGGGCAGGTAAACAGAAAGGGTTTAAGCATACTTTTGCTAGTTATAATGCTTTTGCTTATAATTTGAACAGGAGCAATTTTTTTAGAGCTGCTGATCAGTTGCCTGAATTAATGGAAGCACAAGGGAAGCCACCGACGGAAAAACAGTTTGAAATTTTGATTAGAATGCATTCGGATGCGAATAGGGGACTTAGAGTTTACTATGTGTATCAAAAGATGGTGAAATTTGGGGTTAAACCGCGTGTTTTTTTGTATAATAGGATAATGGATTCATTGATTAAGACGGGGCATTTGGATTTGGCATTATCGGTTTATGAGGATTTTAGGAGGGATGGACTGGTGGAAGAGAGTGTTACTTATATGATTTTGATAAAAGGGTTGTGTAAGGCAGGGAGGATAGAGGAAATGATGGAGGTTTTAGGGAGAATGAGGGAGAATTTGTGCAAACCGGATGTTTTTGCATATACAGCAATGGTTAGAGCGTTGGCAGGAGAAGGGAATTTGGATGCTTGTTTGAGGGTTTGGGAGGAGATGAAGAGGGATGGGGTGGAGCCGGATGTGATGGCATATGTGACTTTGGTTACGGCGTTGTGTAAAGGAGGGAGGGTGGATAAAGGGTATGAGGTGTTTAAGGAGATGAAGGGGAGGAGGATATTGATCGATAGAGGAATTTATGGGATTTTGGTTGAGGCATTCGTGGCGGATGGAAAGATTGGGTTGGCTTGTGATTTATTGAAGGATTTAGTGGATTCAGGGTATAGGGCTGATCTGCGAATTTATAATTCACTTATTGAAGGTTTTTGTAATGTTAAGAGGGTTGATAAGGCTCATAAGCTTTTTCAGGTTACAGTTCAGGAGGGTCTTGAACGGGATTTTAAGACTGTGAATCCTTTGCTGATGTCTTATGCGGAGATGAAAAAGATGGATGATTTTTGCAAGCTTCTTAAGCAAATGGAGAAGTTGGGATTTTCTGTCTTTGATGATCTCTCCAAATTCTTCTCGTATGTGGTTGGGAAGCCAGAAAGAACTATGATGGCCTTGGAAGTGTTTGAAGACTTGAAAGTAAAAGGTTATAGTAGTGTGCCTATCTACAATATACTTATGGAGGCTCTCCTTACGATTGGAGAGATGAAAAGGGCATTATCACTTTTTGGTGAAATGAAGGACTTAAATAAACCCGACTCAACAACTTATAGCATTGCAATTATATGTTTTGTAGAAGATGGAAACATCCAAGAGGCTTGTGTTAGTCATAACAAAATAGTTGAGATGTTCTGTGTCCCTTCTGTTGCTGCCTATTGCTCTCTTGCTAAAGGGCTTTGTGATAATGGAGAGATTGATGCAGCTATGATGCTTGTTCGTGACTGCTTAGCCAGTGTTGAAAGTGGGCCCATGGAGTTCAAGTACAGTCTCACGATTCTTCATGCATGTAAAACAGGTGGTGCTGAAAAGGTGATTGATGTGCTAAATGAGATGATGCAGGAGGGTTGTACTCCCAATGAAGTTATATATTCTGCTATCATCTCTGGTATGTGCAAGCATGGGACATTTGAAGAGGCAAGAAAGGTGTTTACAGATTTGAGACAGCGTAAAATTTTGACTGAAGCAAAGACAATTGTGTTTGATGAAATATTAATTGAACACATGAAGAAGAAGACAGCTGACTTGGTATTGGCAGGACTAAAGTTCTTTGGTCTAGAGTCAAAGTTGAAAGCAATGGGTAGCACGCTTCTGGGAAGCTGAATAGGTATTTACTTCATCTGTTTGATTGCAACCTAGTATAGCATTTCCTAAAAGCACAACAATTTGAGAGAGGGGATTTAATTTGATGTTCATGTACATGCAAATGTTATTCATGCCTAACATACAGAATAGTTGTTTGCAGTCACACCAGTGGAATATGGATCGTGTGTTGCAGGATAAGATTCTGATGCCCATTAGTGTGAGCATCGTGATGAATAAGACTCAGCGGACTGGTGAACCTGGAGTCAAGGTCTCACTTGGACATGCATGCTCTTACAACACTCAATAGGTGGGTTCAAATCTCAAGCATGCCTTCTATTCATCATCAAGCAGTCAGGCTGTGAAATGCCTGCAGAGTCGTTCCTTTTTTTTGGCACCAATTCTCTCGACCAAACAGTTCTTGCTCATCCCATTTTGGTTTTATTACCTCATGCAGTTATTGTTATGTACAGGAAAAATGTGCAATTTTGTAATTTAAAAGATTAATGTCAAAGAACTTCAAGTCCGGGAGCATTTGATAGTTGCTAGTCAGTAATCTAACTGGTTGGTCAAATGTCTAATTTATCATCTTCTTTATGTTGACGCTTACCTGTTGATTCCCTGAAGTGTCTTTGTAAACTGCATCCAAGTTTACATTGGACAGGAAATATTGCAATGTGATGCTTGAAGGAAACTGAGTGGTGCTTATGGACAATATGAAAGAAGAGGGGGCATTCGAGTAGTACTTAATATGGTTAATATCCAAGAGTTTTTGATTGATTGATCAATTCCAGGGGAAGATCCTGGAGATTTGTACCAGTATAGATCCAAAAGTATGAATAACATTTCTTTCTTGTGCTGTGTTACTGTCACTATGGAGAGGAATCTGAATTTGGTGTATATTGTTGTTGGACTTGTGATTGCTCTATTTTCGGTCTTAGAAAAGGAGAGGCCACCTCAAAAGGAGCTGAATGGGATACAGTGGTCTCTGCTCATAGGGAAGCCTCGTTATAGAAGATTCTGTCTGCCTGCTTCTGTTATTTTTCATGGAAAGGAAAACCTATAGAGGGTTGCTGGTGTGGGTCAAGAACACCATCAGATCGAGGACAATCATCAACTTACTCTTCTTTTCCAAAAGTTCCTATATTTATAAAGGTTCTCAAGGACAAATCATCCAAGTTTTAATTGCTTTTAACACCATTTGTAGCTGATTTGAGGAGTTACCAAAGTAAAAGGGATGTATAGTTGATTGAAGAGTGAAAGAAATTCTTCCACACTGGCTCGGTTGCTTCTGTAGCTTGCGGAGTTCCCTTCTTGCTTTATGATTTCAGATATTCAGGAACACTGAGACAATGAGAAGAAGATTAAGATCTTGTCACTGCAAAATTTGGTGGTTTACTGGTTTGATGACTCCCCTTGTTCCTACAGAGGATGCACCGTCAGCATTGGAGTTTGTTTTTATAGGAGCAGTGAAGCAGCCATGTATTGTTTAACTTTGTGATTGGAGCTTGTTTATATAGTAATATGGAGCAGTGAAGCAGCCATGTATTGTTCAACTTTGGGAATGGTAATCTGGTAATGGTAATGGATGATGGAGTGCTGAAAGCTTTAAATATTTTTATGAGGAATTGGAAACTTGGCTGGACATGGATTTCCTCTTATCAAATCACTTTCAGCTGTGGGTAAAACAGGGACCCTGCAAAAATCTCATGTTGGACAAGGCAGGAAACACTTGGCTCTATTATGCATTTTGAAGAAAACAAATGCTGAACAACTGTCCGGATAAGTTGCAGAACTCTTAGCTTAAGTTGGAAACCTCTCTTTCTGTGATTTACATGTTTTTTTATAGACATCAGATGAAAATGTAAGAATTTTGTTTCCCTTCCTAGTAGACAAGTCTTCAAAGCTTTTGGTGCAACCTTGTAAACAGGCCTAGGGATATCACTGCACCAACAAATACCGGATATCCTCGTATACCTTTGGTAGTATGAAGAACCAGATTAGAGCTACTTGTGGTGTCAGGCAGCCTTGCATGAAGATTAGGCAGAAACCTGGTTTTGATGTTCAGCAGATGATTAGGTTGTATAGCCTTTCTTCCCAAGTTTCTACGGCTTCAGCAGACACACTGCTATTATTTGTAAACTAAACAATTTCATGCTGAGCCAGTTTAGCACATGCGGCTTGATTCTCCTGTAATTGGTGTCCAGATGATTTTTTCCATCACTAATCAACTAAGAAATTATATATTATACAAAGTACAAACAACTCTGAATTATTGTTCATTTGGATGGATATGTTTTTTTTTTTTAATCGGATTAATGCCCCCTAACCATGTTAAGTTATTCATAATTTTTTTAGATTAACTCCTATAATTTTTGTCTTTTAATTTTAATACATGAGATCATTTGAGTGCAGAGCTTGTAAACTTCAAGCCATTTAAGATGTGATTGTATTATTGACACCTGGAGCTAGTATCATTGCTCGTTTTAAGCATAGTTGCTGGACTCTCTCAGGAGAGAAGGCCATGTTTTGTGATTTTGTAAAAAAATGATTTTTTTTTATTTTAAATTAATTTTTTTTGATGTTTTTAAATTGATGTATTAATATTAAAAATAAAAAAATATTTTCATGTATTTTAATACACTAAGATTCTAAGTAGTGAATTATGTATCTCAAAGTGATTGTACGTTCAACCCCATTTCTTCATGTTCATCTTGCTGAAATTCTTTTTCTCCATCCAATATCATATCTTTGTCCTAAGATTGGGAATTAGCAAGCAAATGAAAGAATGGACCAATTCATTGTAGGGATCTTGATTGATTATCTTTGCGCATATATTGCAAACAATTCAAGAAAGAAGAGAAAAAAAAGGGAACCATACTGAATTACAGGAAGCAGGACTTGAAACAACTCGGTGCAGCTCTGCTAGAACATAGGAATTGCGGAGAAGAGGAAAACCATTTATTTCTCCAAGATCAATGCTATTACAATATTCTTTCATCTGCATTACCTAATGACGATGTTCACCATGCAAAGACTAATAAGAAAACAATTTAAACCAAAATTGGAGATACAAAGTTACTATGGCTATACTATTGGATTTGGATTAACAAGCTGGTCATGGACAATAAACTGAAAGAAGCTAAAATTTGCTTTCTTTATAGCTATGCCTAGTGATATACACATCCAAACTCCAGACTGAAATCATGCAAAGCATGGATGATGAAGCCTAGGCTTTCGCTTAGGCCGGTTGCAAGTTCTTGTACATGGAAGCACTGTCTGCAATTCCTTCTCTAAAGAAATGTCAACAGTATCATCTTTCTCGTGGTCATCCTCATCGTCTTCTTCCTTGTCATCATCCACTTCTTCTGATTCCTTGATTAATTTCAAGCTTTTCGATGAAGTCGCGAAAGTCAAGAATTGTCCAAGGACAATCACACTCTCAAAACATATAAATATATACTTGAAACAAGCATTATAGGATCAATCTTCACACAGTCTAGGCATCTAAAACTGCATTCCATTAAATAAAACTAACACCAGAAAGTACTAACAGTGAAACTGAAATTGCCCATTCACATGAAAAGAAATACAGGGAAAGAAAGAAAGAAAGAATGGCAAGAAATCCAAGCAGTTGGCATCTAATAGCTAAGTAGACTTGGTGTTAGTTTTAACATTCGAGATCTCATTTTACTTCTGCCACAATCAGAAACAAGTATCCTGGCACATCTTGAACATTTTAGACATCTCAATTTGCATCGACACTCTAAGATTAGAAATCTAGCTCATGCAATAATATACAATCATAATGGCTAAATGGACAAAACTTTTTTGGCAGCTAGTAAAACGGTCTATCAAATTCACCATTTCCCATGCTTGTTCACTACTAACATTAATCTATTTCTAGCCTAAAACACCAACAGCCTGAAAGAACCAACACACTAAAACATGAAACCAAGACAACCCATTTAACAAAAGACTGAGAATTTAAGAATCAATGTACCTCTTCAAGATAGTCTTGGTCAAGCATATCAGCAATTCTAATAGAAGAAAAGATAGTGGCAGAAAAGAGAGAGAGATGGAGCAGGAATGCCAACACGTAGCTGTTGGAGCTTAACCCTGCAGGTGTCACCATTGTCAAACTTCTCCTCCTCCGCCTCGGGTCATCGGTGATGAGAATTGCAGGTGAGGTAGGCAGGTGAGGGGGCTTAAAGAAGGCACGAGGGGGTGTGGTAGAGAGAGGGAGTGTGAGAGTGGAAGAGAAGGGGATTGAGATACTGGCCGTGTTTTTTTCGGTGGCACAATCGGAGTGGATATATAATTTGTATTTTTTTTATAATTTATGTTACTATGTGAAAAAAAATACTGCAGATAAATTAGAAAATGACATACTATATTCTTAAAAGAAAAGTTACTGGAACAGATAATTTAATTTTGTGTAAATTAAATATTGTGTTTGTTGGTGTTAATTATGTCATGTTGTGTTAAAAATTAAATATTATAAATTATATTTTAGATTTTATATAATAGCTTAAACTTTAACATTAATTAAGATGATTTTATGTTAATAGTCATAGATAAATGCATTTTTATATTGGTGTGAGAACTAGATGTGAAACCTTAACCATTTACTTGGAATTTAGAGCACCTAAATTTGCAATTATTGGCCATGCATAGCTTAATTACTCCATAGTTTTAACATGGTGGCAGCCTGTTATCGTCTTTGTGTGTCCACCCACATTGTCCATTCATTGCTTTTGTAACCCATTAAAGCACTAGTTTCCCCACACAAATGCGAAATCCAAGAAGACCACCTTGCCATCGTCTCCAAAACGACACGATCTCCATCAGAGCAGCATTCCCATATCTTAGCTGGGGCGCTAGGTTTCCATGCTTGGGATCGCACAACCACCTTGCAGCATCACAAGTTCCAGGTCTCATGAAAGTGTTTGTCAATGTGAAATCTCTCAAGATTAGGTATGCATTTTTACAATTTATCTCTCAGGAAAGTGTTTTTCCAACCCTGACAGTAAAGTTTCATCTACCTGTGAGAACAACAAATCTTGGCGTGCGTAATTATCCACTAAAGACGTGTTCATGGCTTGGCTTGTCGAAAAGTTCACCCCAAATGTCCTAATCATAAGACTCTCTTCCAAGTGCTAATTTCATGCTCTAGGAAGAGGTCATAACAATTGGATCACTTCATTTACATGCAGCCAGTGCCATCATAAGGCGGAAGAGACTCAAGTTCCTTAACCACTACCTGTAGGATGCTGCTTGTTCTTGTCTTAACCAGTTATATAGTTAAGAGTTTATTAATAGACCCATTATGAGCGCTATTGCAATCGGATCAAAATCAAGCGAGAATAAAAGGGGAAAATAGTAAATAATCCAAGCATCAAATAACCATCTTAACATTAATAAGATCATAGATAATATGATAAAAATGACTTTATATTATGAAAGCTTTTTAAACTTGAAATTTATATTGACACATTACTACCTTCAAATGACAAATGATTTTGTGTATGTGTGTGTATAGAGGCTTTACACATCACAACATACCATGATCCAAATCACTTTGTTGCGTCAAGAATCCTAGTAAATTAATTAAAACTGATATCAGTTAACGTACATTATGGTTCAGCTCATTCTCGCAGGAAAACAGAATAAAATTGAAACACAATGAGCAATCATTAAGAAGTTTCTCTTTGGAACTTGAAACTTCATCGATCACCTGCACCCAAACTTCGAGACGATGTCTTGAATAATCCAATTTGCCATATACTTATTTGAGTTTTGGGTCGAATGATATAAATCCCAGAACATATGCTTTTGAGGGTCTGAACAAGGTGGCTTGCCTTGATCAATGTAGCAACCTTGAGTTATATATTCAAATCCTGCGCAGTAACAAGTGATCAAGTAAAAATGTCAGTTTCTATCCACTTATTTCAATATCTACGCAGTTTTGAAAAGGGATTTCAAATATACTTACCAAATTTCTTGTAATTGTCCATAACAAACTGCATTGCATTATAATAATCACCATATACTATAGACACTCCAGGGTATTTCTTTCTCAATTTCTCAAGCTTTGCTTGCAGAAGATCATTGTGATAGTTGAAAAAATCATTGTACTCCTTTACACAACCATATTTGTCTAGTGTGTTAGATTCTGCGAACTTGCTAACATAGCCTGGTGTACAACCTACTCGGTAGATTCCAGGGACAAGAACTCGAGTGACACCATAATGAATGACTTTCTGTATAGCCAGAGGTGCAATAACAAATTAATTGAAGAATCAAATATGATTATGTTGGGTTTAGTAAAAAATTAGCTAAGAAATTAACGCAATAATATTGTTACAGATATGGAAATACTCGTTTTACGAGTACGAGTACGTTGACTTACTTCAATGGCTTTCTTGATGCTTTTTACGTTGTCAGATACAAGGCCCATCCTATTCACCTCCTCAATTGTTTTACTGGCAAAGTGAAATGCCATGTTATAGTCATTTGCTCCAATCTCTCCCATTATAAAGAGAGATGACTTGAGTTTTTCCTTACAATCTGTTAGACATATAAAATATAAACAATTAATATTAGTTATAATATTAACTTAAATTAATGACAAGTTTATGTCATGATAATACAAGAATCATTGCTTAGTTATGCGGGTCAAGTTATGCGGGTCAACCCAGTAACTCGTTAACCTGAGGTTTGGCTAGGACTAAATCAATGAAAACATCTAGTTTTCATTTACTAAAATAATGTTATTTTAGTTTTTTTTTAAAAAAAACTTGAATTAATCTTGATTAATTCATCCAACGTATAACTCACAACTCGGGCTATGAGGCGGTCGACGCTTGATCATATCTTATAACTATGACAAGAATTGCTTTACATGTACAAAAGAGCCATGCTACAGGAGAAAGCAATAACCTTTAGGTCTTCGACAGAATCCTTCTAAATATCTGTCAAACCATTGAAGTTGTGTGCCGAGAGTATTAACAATAACTCCCGCATCCACCTTCAATTTAGGCACAAGAACTTTCGCTGGTAAAGTTGAAGCACCAGAAAATGCAAAATTCACTCCATTGTGAGAGTCCGTTTCATTTGTATTCAAATAAGCTTTGATGGATGAAAAACCGGCCGACTTCACTGCAAAATCAAGAAGCATAAACAATTTAGCGACATAGCTATGTAGTTTAGGTCGATTCTTATTACTATGCTTGAAAAACATGTAATAAAGAAGAATAAAAGTAATAGAAATTGTTTTCTTACCAATGTAGTCAAGCGGTACCAAGGATCTAACAGCTGTGCCGTCAGGAAGGCGACTTTCCGCTATACTAGAATTTATTCTGATTTTGTTTCCTGTGTTTGATAATGAATCACCAATGTTATATATCGCATCAAACCCGCAAATCTTAAGTTCTTGTGATTCAAATCCATCAATTGCGCTCACTTGGGACAAAAGAAGAGCTACAATGCAGCTTAGAACAATAAGAACATGAGATAGAACAACTTTGGTGGCAGCCATAATGGCTTTAGGAGAGTAATATTTCTTCTTAATGTTTTTCTATGATCTCTCTTTAGGTTTCCAAGTTGAAGAAATTATCTAGACCTATTACTATATATGGCCATTTCTATGACAGATTAAGCAGACAGAGAGGAACAACTAATGGCAATTAATATCCTGAAAGATATCGAGTCTCCATGTCTATTCTTTTCGCTCATGTGTTGCAATTTGCTGTGTCCAGTTAAATTGCTAATTATAGTGAAATATTCCAGGAAAAATCCTATCGCAATTTGTTGAAGGACATCTTTTAGTTAAAAGTCAGTTATATGATTTGGCATGCATAGCTAGCCAAGTCCGAGGGAAAGTTTCTAGTTACAACCATTATTATAATTTTTATTTATTTTATGGAAGAGAGAATATTTTTATTAATCAACTGATTTAGCCAATAAAAACAATGCTAAACGTACAGGAGAGAAAAAATAACTATAGATAAGCTAAAAATTTACAAATGAAACATGGCATGTTAGCTCACTAAAAACAGACAAATCAGGAAAATTATGAATCTATAAAAGAGAACTATAACCAATCAACCATAGCAGCTTCTATATGAATTGGAGATGTCATTAAAATCAATTTGTAACTACCCTAACCTTGTGCTATTGCTTCATTTTATTCAAGTAATTGCATTGTATGAATCAGGACTTCACAATCCAATCCTTAAAAGATACGTAACAACAATCAATTTTTAAAAGAAGAGCTTTTGAATTGACAAAATTTCAGCTTTATTGAGTTCTTTAATACATGTGGAACAAAAAAAGTGTCGTAGGGCGACGTTGAATGACGACGCTTTTAATGATAAGAAGTGTGTTGGAAGGGAAAAGTTTTTAGGTATACTCATAAAATTTTGATTATAAGATTCAGGAGTCGCCACCTGGTATTGAAATTAATAGAAAATCTAATGGTCTACAAGAATCCGAGTAAATGACTGATTATGTAAGGAAAAGACACATCACTCCTAGTGCACCCGTGGTATAGGTTTCATGCTTAGTCATCAAAAATATATTCTTGATATCCTTTACTGTACCGGTATGCCATCATTCAAACCTATTGATCCTCTAGCCATGCATATTACCCGTGATACGATATCTAAAAGATACGACTTCTTTTAGCTTACACATTACCCGTAGTTCTTCGTTATCTTTTCATGATTTTACTGATATTGATTGAGTTGGTAGTATTAATAATCGTAAGTCTATCGGGGCTTACCTTGTCTTTTTTGATACCACTCTCATTCCATGAAAATCTAGCAAGCAACGAACTGTTGCTTGATTCTCTACTGAAGATGAGTATAAAGCTTTTGTTGATGACACTGTTGAAGTTCTTTGGCTTTGCTTTTTTTTTTTTGTTAGATTATATTTTTTTCCTAGTTTTGTCACTACTATTTGGTGTGACAACTTGGGCGCTATATATTTGTCTGTTAATTTGAATTTTCATGCTCGTACCAAGTATGTTGAGGTTGATTATCATTTGTTCGGGATAAAATAGCCAAAATTAAAGAAGATTCAGATTCGCTTCATATCCTTTAAGGACCAACTCGTTGATATTTTTACTAAGCCGTTGCCTCACTTTTCCTTTACTCATTTACGGTCCAAGTTTCATGTGGACACCTCACCTTCAACTTGAGGGAGTGTATTATGAAATGTGTTATCTTATAAAAAATATTATAATTACTTTATATAGAGTTATTATGTGTAGTATGATCTATAATATTATCTGTATGTTATATAAAGTTATTATATGTAGTATGGTTTACATTATTATCTGTATGTTGTCACACACACACACTAAATATAGCCTTCTATTTTTCACACAACACTTTTTTTTTTTTAATTATTCATCTTGTCCATAAAATAAGTTTGCTAAATCACTATGGACATTCCATAGTAAAAATAGATAATTAAGTTTATAAAAAACATAGAAATTCCCAGAGAAGAAAACGGTATGTGGAGCTTTATTAATTAGTATATTGTTGTGCCTTATTGAATTTTTAATGAAATTCTGCCATCAGTTCAACGACCATATATAGTTGATGAACTCTCTGCCTAGAATATACGAGTTAAGTGTAAAACGAATAAAGCACAAGATAGAGCAACGTCTAACAAATCAGTAAAGCTCTAGAAATCCAACTAAAAATCAAACTAGACGATGAAAAATCAAACTAAAAACCATATTTCAATTTGGCATCGATCTATTATCAAAAATCAATTTATTTCTAGCAAGCCAAATTCCCCCACAAAATACCACAGGACACCTTGCCCACAATTAATTCCTCAATGCAATGTGACCCGCTACTAGGAAAAGAATTGCAATAGCAAAATCGGTCAGCCATAGATCCTAGTTACTAGGTCTAATCCTTCATGAAAAGTAAAAAATTCCAAATATTTTAATCAAGTGAAAAATGGGGTCTCAGCAGGATAAAGTCACGTCAAAAGATCCCGGCTCAAGAGAAATTCACGAGAAAATGGGATCTATTTCATCTAAACTATTTGCTAGGTGTATAAAAACAAGTGATACATAATTTCAAGACACGCATGCATGCATAGAAACTAAAATATGAAATATAAAACTATAAAATACTAACTTGCAGTATAGTTTCATATATATCTCCAACTACTTAAAACTAAAGCTTTATTCTTTTATAAGGTCAAAACACAAGATTCAATGAGAATCTTTAAACAACATATGAAATCCTCATGTGAAGCTTGAATTTCTCTTTAATCCCTAATGACTGCGGCGCCATGCCCTGCCTAGCTTCTTGTAGATATTGTCTCCAATCCATAACTCCTGGTAGCCCCTAATTAAAATGAAACATCAAAGTTCAAAACTACAGGTACATATATGAAAATGAAACATCAAAGCGCAAAATTACAATTTTCATCACTTAGCACTTGTAGAGATCAGAGAATTCCAACAAGCCAAGATAAAAAAAAAAGTTTAATTCTCTTTTTCGTAGTGTTAAATGTTAATTTCTATTGAAATTCGGTAAAAAATAATTCAATATTCAATAAAAACAGTTTCTAATTCCATTGAAGTTACATAATTATATGTGTGTGTGTGATGATCATCTCATAGAACAAGAAGTAAAGTAAAGTGATCAAATCTTACTATTCACTGTTTCTCATCGCAATCGTCGTCTTTGGCAACCCCCAGCAATTCTTTCACGAACATCTCCGAAACAGTGGGGTTATCAATAAACCTTTTTCCCATCACTGTATCTCCTGTATGCAATGATTCCCAATGTTTAACATGCCACAATTCATCTCTAGACCAAATATTATTTATAGAGCTCTTAAGCTGATAAATAGAATTCCGAGCATCCTCAAGCCAACCTTCGACACTTGCGTTTGGTGGCAAATTGGTAAAGTCATCCAACTGTTTTCTGGTCATAAACACCTTCCCATTATACAAATCCCGCATCTTTCTGGTCATAAACACCTTCTTTCCATAAAAATCCTGCATCTTAACGAAAGAAATCACTATGCTACTCAAAGTTCTAGGACGATGCCGTAATATAACATGAAGACATACGTCACTTGCATATGAAACTGGATGTTGACTCAACATGGGGTTAAAAAACGTATCCATCGCTACTATCATTCTTCTCCGTAAAAACCCAACCTTAACAGCGTAGCAACTGTCGATGCGGATATCATCTCCATAAATCATGGCCTTAATCATCAACAAGTTATCGACCTGATTTCGTGGGTTAAGAGTTGGAAAAGTGCATAACTTAATCTTGAGAGATTTCACCTCGGCAAACACTTTCATGAGACCAGGAACTTCTGATGGTGGAAGGTGGTTGTGTGATTCCGCGCACGGAAACCCGCCGCCGCAGCTTGGATATGGGAGTACTCTGACAGAGATCGTTTCGGTTTTGGAGACGATGGCATGCCATTGCTTCGATACAACTGAGCAGAGAACTAGGGTTTTGGTATCTCCGATTTTTTCCACGATTGTGAAGATTATATCCTCTGGTAGTTCGCTGAATTTGTCTTCCAACTCGTCAGAGTTGTGATCTAAGCTCCTGCCGCATTGCTTGGTTTGAATGGATCTTGTCATAGTTAGGAGACTATCGAGAATGGAGAAAAAAGCCCCGGAGATATTGATGTATAGGATGTTGCCCTAGCTAGGGTTGAAAATTTTTGTTACTTGCGTTAATTTGCTCATATCAGATAAACATATGACATATTTATAACTAATAAAAAGATAAAATCTCCAACGTTTTTTTTTCCGTTTATTTTACAAATTCCTATAATTAGGCGGATACATGAGAATTAATCAAAATATTGTATTACTATCATAGTTATTATTCTATACAATAAAAAAATGCGGTATTCTAGTTTAAATCAATCTCTGAGTAGATGAGTTATAAATAAACTCGATTTGTTAGGTTGAATCGGTTTTAATGAATATGTTGGTTATCCGTATTGAACCTTCAATACAAAAGCTTTATATTTATTTACCTTTGCTTCTACTTTGGATATATTTATTTATTTATTTTTTCAAAATAAACAAATAAATTTGCTTCTACTTTGGAGAGATTGATTTTTTTTTTCAAAATAAATAAATAAATAATCAAAAGGGATTCATATTTTGTTCATTGAATATAGAGCAGGTAAACACAAATCGTATTGCATGGCTGCATGCACCTACCTGTCATGTATATGTGGTGAGTTTATCATTCAAAAATAATATTTATCAAGTGGTGCAAATTATTTTTATCGACAATTTTTTTTTCATGAATTAATTAGTTTGCTATGAAACCGGTTTTAGAGGGTTTTTTTTTGTTAAAATTAAATTGAAATTTTGGAGGAAACAAAATTTATTTATCATAGGATTTTGAGGAAACAAGTCTGTTATCAACAAATAAAGATCATGAAAAGAATATACAAGAGCCGAATGTTCAAACATCAATATGTAGCAATGATAGGGTTGGCGGAAGCTCAGCTTGACTTCAAGAGATTTAAGATTTTCAAACAACTTCTTGAAAGGAGATTGTTGATCGGATAATAATCATCATCCTCCATTGTTATGAAGTGTTTGCGGGAGAAAGTATAAATTTTGGAGACAAGGGAAGCCCAGTCTTTGCAGATAGCAAAGCAATGAATCTGGTCGTCTCGTAACCTCATTGGGCACTGAAGCTCGAAACCCCAGAATTATTTTCTGATATTATCACTGGCTATCAAATTTATCTACCAGTTATTTCATGATACCATAGAAAAATAGAAAAGGATGATGGATGATATTACGTACCACTTATAAAAGGTAAAACGAACAGCATATAAAATTATTAATATAAAAAAAATACTTCTTAATCTTCTTTTTGTTTTAAAAAATAAGATCCAACTCTTGTATATCATGATAGAATATATATGAATAACTTTCACATTAACATTGGTATACATAAGGAAATATATATAACCGTTCATTCTCAAAAAAAAAAAAAAAAACTAAAGAATTTTTTATAGCTTGTACATTTCTAGATAATTAAAAATAAAATAAATAATTTTTTATAGTTTCGCGCATTTCTAGATAATTAACCTAGAGCCATAACCCTTTTCAGGTTGGGACTTAATTATAAGATGAAATTTGGGACTAATTTAAAGAGTCATCCAAGAATCAAGGGATAAAATCAAAAAAATTAAAAAGTTATCAAATAATAAAAATCTAAATAAAAAAACTGATTGGGGACCAAACTAGAAAAAAAAAGAGCTTAATGTGTGCTTTTCATTTGCCAGCATGTGACATTAGCCCGCTATATACCGTATAGAGCTTTTGGACCGTTTAGGAATGCGGTCCAACCCGCATTCCTAAAAATTTTGAATTTGTTTTTGCTTAAAATTAATATTTTTATTTTTTTGGATTGTTTTAATGCGCTGATATCAAAAATAATTTTTAAAAAATAAAAAATATATATTATTTTGATGCATTTCTGAGTGAAAAACACTTTAAAAAGCAACAGTAACCACACTCCCAAACATCCTTGAATCACCCAGCTTCATGACCTTTTTAGATGATGTTGGAATCGTTATCGCGAGTACTCTCCCCAAGGGCCGCCCTAGTCATCAATTAATCCATGGTGTGGCTCTAGTTTTTGTTTTTCGTTTTCTTTTCATTTTCTCGATTCTTTCTCTCCTTTCAAATCACATGCAACACCTAAAAAAAATCTATTATTTCTAATATGCGTGAGGATGTAATGATTTTTCAATGAGAATAAGTTTTTTCAATAATTTACCTCATTATTTTGTGATTTTACTAGTTGCACTTTTATATTGTGTAATTTACTAGAAAAAGAAGAACATGCATGGGTGTCGTCCATTGAGCTAGGAACTCATGAGCACATGTAACTTAATTATATGTAAATCCATACCTCTTGACTGGATTTTCCATCACTTTCTTGTATCCATGTCTTGATAACCTTTTATTTGAACTTCAATCATGAAGGCATATAAATATTGCATCCTGATCATAAGCAATAACAGCCTAGGGATTTTTCCGTGGCTTTCAATGATTGATCAATAATTGTTCTTGGAAAAATGTGATGTCTATTGTAAGGATTCCAAACGTCAAATTTATTAAATTCAAGATATTGATGTAAAATAATATAATTTCAAGATATTTCTTATAAAAAACTAAAACGATAATATTTTTTTAAAAAAATAAAAAATAAATTGAAATTAAGCTTTAATTATTATTATTTTTTTAAAAAAAAAAATGGGGCTCAGGACAGGTCTCCGGTGCCAAATCGATCTGTCGGGCATATTTAATAGCACTGAACAGAATGGGATTCCAAGAAAGAAAATGAAAGACAGAAAAATCACTTTGGTCCAAACATGAATACTTTTATGGGTAAAGCATCGAAATTAGAGATTTGTCAATTTCTTGCTTGGGCCCGGCCCACATATTGATCTGCCAGCCCATATGCATATGGAATATCGAACGACAGCTGTCAGGTCGTTTCCATTTTATCAATTCAAGCCACAACTAGCGATGGATCAGATACATCACCCTTTTCACATATCTCTCTTTCTCTCTTTTTTATTTTTTTATTGGAAAGTTTATTGGATCTTGAGTATGAAATATGATTGGTCCAGAGATTATTTATATGACCGATATAGTGATTTCTCATTGCATTCTTGTGAAATTAAAAATAATTTTTGTTATTAGCATATCAAAACAATTTTAAAAAAAAAAATTTAAGAAAAAAAATTAAAATTTAGGAAAATACTATTTGGGACATGGTTCCAAATAACCCTCACATGAATGTGATAGGATGGAACAATTCTATAAGGTGTCTTTTGATTATAAAAAGGAAATGTTCATTATGGTAATTAAGGAATCCTAAGATTTCAATTTCAATACTGGTAATAAAAAATCAAAACAAAATATATTATTTTTAACATCACACTATTAAGATGAAAAGAAATAGTGCTTAAAAAATAATTTTATCATTACTGGTAGTACAAATAATAAAAATGGTAATGATAGTGGTGGTGATAATGATAAGTCAATAATAAGGTCATAATAACAATAGTATATTTCAAAACAAACATAATCAATGCCACTACCATGAGAGATGGTGCTGAGAAAAAAAGTAATGGAGATGGTGGAAAAGTGTTAGTGATGATGATGATGATAAAAAGCTGATACATCAATTATGATGTTGATAGTGATGTTATATCTTTTTTAAAAAAAAATTCATAGCCACCACCAATATCCAATATAGTATTTGTGGAAATAGTGGTTAAGATAATGATTGGGCAGAAATAGTTGATATATATATATAATACTACATTATTTTTTAAGAAAAAATCATTATTATCCTTTTTTTACGTGAAAATATATCAAAATTATTTTTTTTTATTTTTAATATCAATACATTAAAACCATTAAAAAAACACTAAAAAAAATCAATTTAATATTTTTTTTCAGGTTAAAAGCATTTTTTTAAAAATCCAAAAATAAAAATAAAAACACTCTCAAACACACCCTATGAGTATTCAATTATTTCTCTTATTTTCCAACTTCTTGGACAAGTCGTCTGGCTTACAAGAATTCTATACAAAAATTTGTTCCTTTTTCACGTTTTTTTTTCTTTTTTTCTCCCCTTTAAAGTTTGTACTATTTGGAAAACGAGACGATTTGGACGCATCAAGTTTTATGACTTGAGAATTTAACATTGAAGGGCACGGCTTCCACTTGTGAAAGTGAATGTGCACCACCATTGTTGTTATATGCAAGATGTCCTTGATTTCTAACAATATTGATTGGTCTTCGACTAAAACCAATGCTCAGGGATGATAGCACATGCATGGACTCTCAAAAAAAGTATATACATTATGTGTATGAAGACAAATCACAAAACAATTATATACATGCATTATGCTCAGGGATAGCACATGGATTCTCGAAACAAGCACATGGATTCTCGAAATCGACTTCGAAAGGGAGAGAACAAGAGAAAGATATTGATGGCTAAATATGCAAAGAGCGTTTGAAGGGGGCAGAGTACTTTCAAAAGTCATTCAAACAAGTATATAGCAGACAAATCCATGCTGTTTATTTGGTTCAAAAGAGAGCATTCTTATTTCTTGATGGTACGTGTTAAGAGTCTAGGGCAACATTCAATTTGAGATTTGTGGGAATCATTCTCTTTTACACTTGTATTATTAGAAAATGACATGTTTTAAATTAATTTGGTCCAAGAAAATGACATTCAAAGGTTGAATTGATCAGGTACTGTCATTGTAGTGTTATATTGGACCCGATGTCAAGGCGTGATTAAGTCAAGTCCATATCAAACTTGATTGTTATGTTTTTGATGCTCTATGTAAGTTTCCATATCAAGTTTAGTGAATGATTGCTAGAAGCAACAAATCTCTAAAGGCTTACCTTTGAATTAATGATCCATTTTCTCTTGCTTAATTAATCATCATCATGGTAAAAGAGGTTCGAAATCTCAGAATGATTGGAATGTTAGCATAAGATTCAAGTTTATCTCTTTCTTTCGTTGTGTTAAGCATTATTAAGCAACTTAATTAAGGGAACAAATTAAAAAAGCTTCCAACGAGAAAGCTAAACAAGAAAGTACTGCTCACAAATCAAAGTGGACAAATTAAATTCAAAATGACCAAAGAAACATAAACAAATAATAAGAATTAATTAATTCCCAATATTGCCGTAATTGTAATCTTTTATACATAAATCCATGATAATCTTCTTCTTTTTTTTTTGTTTTTTATGATAGATTTTTCTTCTTCTTAAAGTAGATTGACATGTAAATCAATATATGGTTGAATCAATCACAAAACTCTTTTTTTTTTTTTGCAGGTATATATCAAGTTGGGCATAATCCACTACACATTTATGCATTTATTACTTGCCATCCAAGAAAATAATTTTTTTTAATAAGCCACAATAAGAATAGTGTACAAGATCAAGGAACGGTTAAGGCCATTGGTGAAAGAAGAACAAAAAAAAGGAAGCAATCTCTCTTTGTAACAATTTAAATCACCGCTTTTCCTAAAGCCATATTTAAGGGATTAAAGTTTTTTTTTTTTTTTTTGTGTTTTTTGGGTGCCTTTTTTTAGAAGTGGGGGTAGGGTTTTTGGCATAAAAACTGCTACGTACGTAGGATCTTATCTTTGCCTTTCACTAATAATATAAGTCTTTTGTGCTAGACAAGCATTTTGTATGATATAATTAACTTATTTCTCTGAAAGCCAATGAATATGGCTTTTTTTTTACGTATTATATATATATACACACACACACAGCCATTATCCTCCTCATGAGCCAGGACAACAAATTAAATTTGTTTTTGTTTATTTGGGCATGCAATAATATATAGTAACGTGTAACTTGACATAAATCTTTAAAGTATTGGCTTGCGTGTTTTTCATCATTTATATCTTAAATGTGACCGAAAAGATAAATTAATTTAGTAGGAAAGGGAATCGACTTGCACAGAAACTTCATTGTAGGACAAATGTTGGTGTTGACTATTTACATGTTGAATAGTACTTGTCATGATAGAGACTTTAGAAGAAGAAAAAAGAAGGTGAATTTCGTGGTGAAGATCAAAAGACGAAGAAAATCCCAAGTATTCAAGAACCATTTATAACATTATAGACTAAATTCTAGGGCATGCAGAGGCTGCTGAAAAAGAGAAGTGCATGATAAGCTCATGGAAAGAGAGGCTCACCTAAACTCATGTTCCCATGGTTCCTTTCTTTTGCACTAGTTCAGGATACCATATGCCCTTGAAGGTGGGATCGATTGGCTTTCTCTTTTGCCTTTCGGTTTGTGTATATATACTTTGTAGCTCGTTTCTTCTCTCTCTCTCTCTCTATTTATTAATTTACAAATAGATTTGATTTTTGTTGAATGAGATTGGAATTTATTTTTAAATGAGTTCGTGTTGTGATTTTGACTCTTAAAATTCATTAGATTTCTCCAATCATTCCAAAGATCACTAACTCCTTTTGATTGCGAATAGAAAAGGAGAAAATTCATATATGTAATTGACTTAATAACGAAGAAAATTGGATTAATGCAAGATATAAAAAAAATAACGATTGGGTTTCCACAATATTTTGCTACTTTACTATCTCTTATTAGAGAGAAACGGTGCAAGTTTTCTCTTTTTGATCCAAGAATAGAGTATTCTTAAGCTTGGACTCTGTTTATTTTTGTATTTTAAAACTGTTTTTGAAAAAAATAATTTTTTTATTTTTTTCTTTACTTTAAATTAATATTTGTTAAGTGTTTTTAAATATTTTGATGCATTAATATCAAAAATATTTTTTTAAAAATTAAAAAATATATTATTTTAATACTTTTCTGAATGAAAAATATTTTAAAAAACAACCACAACTACATTCTCAAACATCTCTAGATCATTTCAAATTCATATTTGAGCCAATGTTGGATCTGAATTAAATTAGCAGCAGCAAACCAAGAATATTGTTTCTATTGTCTTTGGGATTTCAAGTACAAAGGCACTTTGAGATGTACTAACAAGGAGCTCACTATATGCTTTTGAAGTACTCATGTTTTTATCGACTATATTTCCTTTGATCCTCTCTCTTAGGACTTTATGATAAAAAGTAGGCGAACATATTACACAAAACCCTTTTCTTTAAATTTTTTCTCTACAACGAATATTAATAGCATAGTGTTCACATAAAGCTAGCTATCCACATGCAAACCAACATAAATGAAATTTAGACAAGAAATTAAATTAAGAAAGGCATGTATAGAACCCTAGCTAGCTAGCAGTCTTTATTTTTTTTTATATATATATATATATATATATATATATATATATATCGGACGTCATTGCTTGAGAACAAATTGAAGTAAAATGAAGGGAAAAAGTTGGCCTAATAAATTAAAAACCAACTTGCTGAGCAAGTCTATGTTTTCTTCATATGCTGGACAGTTCATCTCTTCACTTGTACAATGCACTTTTCCTGGCTTTTGAGAGAAAGAAATGTACTAAAAGAATATAAAGAATCATCAAAATAATAATAAAAAAAGGTTTAGCAAAGATTGATTTATAGAAAATTAATCATCATTTTGTTGAAAGTGTTACTTAGAAACCTTCATTGATGGGTTTTGCCTTTTCATTTTGTATATATATGCACTAAAGAAATTATGCCTCCTGGAAACATGTTGGCATGATACTGTGTTTTGATTTGTCTCTTTTAAGTCTGCATCACCTTGCAAGTATATGGAAATCCAGCTTTGAAAATAGATTTTACTAAGTTTGAAATCAATATTTTTTTATATTATTTTTTGGTTATTTTTTAAACACATCAAATTAATTAAATTACATTAAAGCAATTCTCACATGATTTAATTGGAAACCCAAACTTGACAAGAACTCGAGTTGAAAGTTTCAAGTTAGATTTGTTGGATCGGGTTTAATAATAATATAAAAAATTTCCCACGATTTAATTATTTTTTTTTTATGTTGAAAAAACTTTAGTTTAACCCAGCATGAAAAATAAACTGGTGTTCCACTATATATTATGATTCTCCTATCATTAATGAAAAAAAAACCCTTCAATTAAGGTCCTATATTGTATGATTTTTCAAACGTAGTCCTAAGTGATGCATGCACCATGCAATGTTCACAAGTATTATACATTTGAAGTCAAAAAATTTGTGACAGTTAATAATTCAATGTCTCTAGACACGCGCATGAACAACATATCACACTTGAAGTCATTCATGAATGTAGAAGTGAAATATCACAAAGGAAACAATACAAATTTCATGAGTTTTGGCTTTTACCACGTGGATGGATTTCTTTTGTTGTTGCTTTTAACCTAGCTAGCTACCTTAGACAACATTGATTAGCTAGGTCTACAGTGCTAGAGCCCATGAACGACAAAACAAGAGATTACACACAGTTATCAGTTTTAACCTTGTATGAATGAGAAGAGAGACAAGGAAACATTGATTAAAGTGGATTAAAAGTGGGAAGAAGTAACATGATAAGTATGATTTCATAACCTCTAGCTAGGGTTTAAATCAAATTTTTGGTTTTGTACCCTACCAACCCCTCTAATTAAGTGCAATCGTTTTAGTCTTATTTGGCATGATTAAGATTATCATAATCATACTGAGTTGAACCCTAACGTGGAAATCAACCCACCACATCCAACTTAGTGGCCTTCCCCTCACTTGTCGAGTTATTATTGGTTTGTCGTCGACATATGACTAGCCAATCAAATCGTTAAGTTAGTATGATGTGGCATGCTTAGTGTCACTAATTTGTTTTATTAATGATTTTACAATGACATGACCATGGAAGGTGGCATGGGAACCACTCTAGCCGTCCCCTCGATCCTCAGATGACAAATGTACGAGTAGAATTAGACAATTTTTGACTTGTAAAGAGGCTTATGCATTGCAAGATTGAAGCATCAATGGACATGAAGGCCCCCTTGATAAGTGTTTATGGCTATAGGGAGTGTCTCATTTAATCATCATTAAGCTCTGTTAATCATGCCTGGTTTTCTTTATTAATGGTCGGTCTCCTTCTAGAAAGCACGTAATCAAAGATTAGGTTTTTCACCACAAATGAAAAGAACAATGTCACAACATGTTCACACACTACACTTTCACACCATTGCCCCCATAATTAGAGGTATTTGAGTGCAATATCTACTCCAAAAACATGAGATTACAATATTATAATCCCACAAAAGAAGACCCAAGTCCAAGTTAATCAGGACACTGAGTTGGAGACAATGCTTCCTTGTTTTATTCGAAAATGTTGTCAAAATCCACTTCAAGGAACTTGGAGTTAAGTGCGAGTCAGTAGTTGATTTGTCAATGCAGTCTCTTTCACGTTGTTTTCCTCCTCGTATCATTGTGTTGTGCCATTTTCTTCCCATTAAGTTTAAGTTTCGTTCACTTTACCTAAACAACTTCTAGCAGTAAAAGAAACCCCACCATTCCATAATACAGATGCATATACATATATAGAAGATGTTTCTACGACGGAAAAATATTATTCAAACAGGATTTGCTTGGATAAAAATCATCTGATTAGTTGTTGCGATGCAAGGGTGGGTAAAATAATCAGATTGACTAGACTATCTGTAAAAACTGATATGAAATTAACCCAATTAAATGTGGTTTTTAAATTTGTTTGATGATTTCTGGTTCGGTTATGATTTTAAATTTTTTTTTTTAACAAAAAACTCGACTCAAACTAAACCATACTAACCAGTTTGGTTCATTTCTTTAATTTGGTTCGATTTAATTTTTATTTAAAAAAATAAAAACAAATCAATTCATTTAGATTTTTTAATCCAAATCAATCCCTCACACCTAGTGCAGTGCGATCTCCAGGGCATACCGACATGGAGGGGCAATTGGCCCCCAAAAACTTTACAAAAACAAATTCAGTTCAGCCCTCATTAATTAGTTTTAGCAATTCAAATTCATCCCTTTTCTATTCAGATATTTTGTCCTCACCATTTCTTAAAATTTTCTCCTTTATCCCCCCAACATTTGGATCATAGCTAGCTCCCCTCCTGTGCAGTGAAATGGAACCCATTATTGTTAATAGGTGCCGCATTGGCATCATGTAATGTGTTAACAGGATTTAATGAGCTAATATTTGGTTAATCCCAATCAAGAATGTGATCAAATGCAAGGCCAGATGCACTATAAGCAGTAACTTCTAAAGCACATTGTTCTGTGGAAGCACACGAGGGTTTCCGGAGATCAATTTTGAAGATGTATCAATTTTGAAGATGTTGAATTCCTTTCCTTCGTCCCTTTCAGTTTCCATGAGAACCAGTTACCAACTAGAAAAAACAGCCCCTTGCTCAAATTTGACTGCTGTTTTTCCTTTTACACTAGTGCTTAGTTGGCCTCCACTTTTCAGCAGTGCAGAACCATTGACATGGTAAGTTCAGTGCCAATACTAAGGGAAGTGCAAGATGCTTCCCTCTCCAAGTGCAAATCTTGGTGCTGTTATGCAACTCGTTGCAAAAAAGTGAAGGCAATAATTGCACTAGCGTAATTTAACTGAACTTGCAAACAAATAAACAAGAGAATCCTTCGGACTTGTCCGTTTGCTGGGAACTTAGGCTTCAAAACAAATAAACAACGGAGAGGAAGTAGAAGAGTCTTTCAGTGCTTCCCTCAATCTGTCCTCCCCATCTACTCTGCTCTTCTTCCTACCTCTTCAAACTGGTTCAAAAGGGTCCCAACATGACTAATCATAACCCTTCACCCCACAAAGCACACAAAGATTAGCATTTCACGTGTTATATGGACCCATAAATACCCCACCTGATCATCCCTCCCCTTCAAATAAATCCAAGGGAGGCCCGTAGGCTCTCATCTGATCTCAATGCAGATACGCGATGCTTACATTCCGACAGCGACAAAAACATAGTCTATAATAATTCATGTACGAGAGACATAGGTATGGGCATTCCTGTCATCAGAGGCAGTGGAGATACGCATACCGTGAAGCCATTCGGTATTTCCTTTTTCTAGATATAGGAAAACGTTTCCTTAACATGGTAAGTGAGATAAATTTCGAGACATGTTTGTCTTTGGTGAAAAGGTGAGATTGTGGTTGCAACTGTTGGGAAAAAGTGCAAAGATTTGTGAAATCTTCTTTCTTGTGACTTTTCTCTTCAACTTGGCATCTGTGTTTGATGGTTGCTGTTATAAATAAAAGAGCACAAAAAGGAGAACCAAAAGCAAGTCCTAACAAGTAGGCAGTCTTCATACGGATTCTTTAAACTGAATATTGGTTGACTCAGCCATCCAAGATCTTCACCTTTAAATTCTCCCCTCGACCCTCCATTTCCTTGGCTCCTCCATACCACTCCTTTAGCCTTTTTGCTAACAAACGCGCAGGAAAACCAGCTTAACACCTTCGTCTCCTCAACTTTCAAGCTGAAAAAAAAAAAGATATCTACCAGTGAGCTTCCTCAAACAAACCAATATGCTTTTCATAAGAAGCTTCATGATTTTGTTCCTGTGCTGCATGACCATAAGAATTAACCTTTGTTTTTCCAGCAACCCTTCTTCATTGAGAACCCTATCCGTTGATGGTCATTTCAGCTTTGATGATGTTCACCATGCAGCCAAAGACTTCGGCAATAGGTTTCAGCTACTCCCTTTGGCAGTACTATATCCAAAGTCGGTTTCTGATATTGCCACTACAATAAGGCATATCTGGCAGATGGGTCCGAATTCAGAGCTCACAGTTGCAGCTAGAGGTCACAGCCACTCACTCCAGGGTCAGGCACAAGCCCACCAAGGAGCTGTAATCAACATGGAATCACTCCAAGGCCCTAAAATGCATGTCTACACTGGAAACAATCCATATGTGGATGCCTCTGGCGGTGAGTTATGGATAGATATCCTGCGTGAATGCCTGGAGTATGGGTTAGCACCAAAATCATGGACAGACTACTTACATTTAACTGTTGGTGGTACTTTGTCTAATGCTGGGGTTAGTGGGCAGGCATTTCGGCATGGCCCTCAGATCAGTAATGTCCACCAGATGGAAGTTGTTACAGGTTCGTTAAAGTAAGATTAGTAAAATTTCGAAAATAGATTAAAAAAGAAGGTAAAAACAATAACACAGTACGCATCACAAATGGATAATTTCAATCTAGGCATAATGGGACCAGGGTCGAGTGAAGTATTTATGACGTCCTTGCTATGCATGCTGTGCTAGACCTTGGTTCCACATAAGATACTTTGACCATTGCCAATAATTTGATGTTCAAGTACAAAAATAAAACACATTAGGGTTCACAAATATGAAAAAAAAAATCATGTGTATCGCACAAATCCTTATGTAAAATTACTGAAACTGAGTGCAGGAAAAGGGGAAGTACTAAATTGCTCGGAGAAGCAAAATAGCGACCTATTTCACAGTGTTCTTGGAGGACTTGGTCAGTTTGGCATCATAACTCGGGCAAGAATATCCTTGGAACCAGCACCTGATATGGTAAAAGCATAAACATTGCATCCACGGAAGTTTTACAAAATTAAAGCAGGAGAATGAAATTATGCCGATAGTAGTAAGTATCATTTCTCACAGCACAATTTCATATTTTGAATAGGTGAAATGGATTAGAGTTCTCTACTCGGATTTTACAACATTTGCCACAGACCAAGAGCGTTTGATAGGTGCAGAAAACACGTTCGACTACATTGAAGGATTTGTGATAATTAACAGGACTGGCCTCCTGAATAACTGGAGGTCATCTTTCAATCCCCAAGACCCAGTTCAAGCTAGCCAGTTTCATTCGGATGGAAGAACTCTATACTGCTTAGAATTGGCCAAATACTTCAACCGTGACAGGGCAGATGCACTAAATGAGGTGAGCGCATGGTCCACTATCTTTTGGTTGTCATATGTAAGTAAACTGCTTAGGAAACCATAAACTAGTTAATAAAATGGCATTACTCAAAATCTGTTTTTATCATGCAGGAAGTCGGGAATTTGTTGTCTCAACTAAGATACATCACATCAACACTGTTCCAAACAGAAGTTCCATACATAGAATTCTTGGATAGAGTTCATGTGTCTGAGGTCAAACTACGGTCCAAGGGCTTGTGGGAAGTTCCACATCCATGGCTCAATCTTCTTATACCCAAAAGCAAAATAAACGATTTTGCTGACGAAGTCTTTGGCAATATCCTCACAGACACCAGCAACGGTCCAGTCCTTATCTACCCAGTTAACAAATCAAAGTAACGGTTTGAAAAAAGAATTAAGTTTAATTTTGTGAATTCTCCAAGTTGACTGATTGATTTATTAATTCTGATTTCAGATGGGACAACAGAACTTCTGCTGTTATTCCAGAGGAAAATATTTTCTACTTGGTGGCTTTCCTTACCTCTGCAGTGCCCTCATCCACAGGAACTGATGGCTTAGAACATATCTTAACTCAGAATAAAAGAATTCTAGAATTTTGTGAAATAGCCCGCCTTGGGATGAAGCAATATCTGCCCCACTACACTACACATGAAGAATGGAAAGCCCACTTTGGCCCACAATGGGAAGTTTTTTCCCAAAGAAAATCTACTTATGACCCCCTGGCAATACTTGCCCCTGGCCAGAGAATATTTCAAAAGGCAATATCTTTCTCATAACACTGGCCATTATTCATCTTAAAAGCAGAAATCCCTTACGGCATGTGAGGAAGGTGCCTTAACCCATGTAAATAGATAACTATCATGGTCTCCTGTCTTCTCACAAACAGCAACTGTAACTAGAATGCTGCGGGAGCTAGTTGAAATTTTTCCATCAAACAAGCCAAACATTTCCAATATTAACTATTATTTATAGTAAAAGGCACTGGAGAACAGTAGTCGTAGACGAAATGTATATGGTAATGATTTTGCAATTAAGTGTTGGTTATTCCTACAATGAATCTAATTCTAAAGACAACAGTGATATATTTTCTTGGATAAAGTTTTAACATATGTGTGACAAAAGAAGTGCCAGGTCCCATTGCTCCGGATATTTAAAGCATGGAGAAAACCAATAAGAGAGAATAATTGAACTATAAACAGTAGATGGTATAATGTTCTATCATGGACATACCTCAGACGTCTTAATCCACTTTTACAGCAATCAGTACACACCAATGACACGATGCCATATAGCAGCACGAAACTGTGCTACAGCCACAGACAAAATTCAATAAAAACAATATTAGCATGGTACTAGTTTTAGATCCATTCGCACATTGTTTACTACGGCAGCATCAGCTTATACAATGTCTTGCACATCAACATCAAAAGGGTTAGAATAGAAAGTTAGCAACAGCTGTGAAGAGGCAAGAACCTATGGGTCATATCCAACTTCTCCCAAGACCAAGCATGTATATATATAAAGCACATGCATCATCTCCATTTTCCTCACCCTGTGTTCCCTGTATTTAAGGCTTTCTTCTAATGTTGATCTCATCATTTATTAGGTGCAATACTGCAATCCAAGGACAAACTTCCAAGCTATAGTGGCCAAAAAAAAGGAACAGAAAAACCTAGACAAGTCAAGTTTCTATTTGGGGGATCATTCTGGAGAGAAAAATCACAAATCAATATCATTCAACAAAATCCCCCACATGATTATTCAGCCACTAACTTGACTAATTGGCAGCCAAGCACACAGAAGATTATTTGTTTTAAGAAGAGCACATCAAACATGGTTGATCCTTTATTAACCAGAACAATAATTTGAAAAAGAAAAAGGAAATGGTTATTATAAAAATCATCAGAAATGCAAAGAGTTGACAGTTATTGTTCTCCAACAGACCCGTCTCTCTCTATACATGCAGGTAAAGCATCCTTAATACATAACTTACCAAGGATGCGGGATTGTAACCTTATATAACTGTCCTTTAATTCTCTAAAAATGAGTGAAGTTTGTACTTTAATGGTCCTACAAATAATTTTCCATGATTCTCTAATGCTTGCCTTCTCACTGGGTAAGGTTAGTGCAATGAATATTCCCCGTTTTCATTTCACATTCAACCACTGTCAGCCACAGTGAAAGGATCTAATGAAAAGTGAACTCAAAAGGGGGCAACATGCTGTTTAAGAGATTCTTGCATATCTATATGTCAGACTATTGGGGAATAGCTTTCAATGGTTCATACAGTTCATTCTCTGTGTAATCACTGTACTTAATTATTCAAGCAAAAAGTTACAAGGCAGACATGGGCATCTCCATAATTTTATCGGTCCAGAATACCTCCTTTTGTTTTTCGAAAGCACTCAAACTACCAATGACAATTGCAACAGAATAAAGTAAATCTCCAATTTTCCATTGAGCATTAAGGACCTTCAATATAGAATATTCACACAATAAGGGACCTACATTTAATAGGGCATGCATGTGATGGGAGTTGACATATCAAATAAACCATTTACTATCTTTCATACTGCAAGCAATTTAAATCAACACTTGACTAGATCAAGTAGCAAAGACAAGCCTCATGAAGGAGATAACATTAGCCAGTGGTCAATGGAATATGTGCAGCCACCATGAGGATTGTTTTTATTTTGATTTTCCACATTGAGAGCTATGTTTGGTCCCAATTCCAATGAAGACTATGGTACAATACTACTAACTATACATCTACATTCCCATTTTATTGATTATTCCAATAAGTTCTCTATTGGAAATTGCACATAAACCATTTGTTCCTAGGAAAGTAAATTAATTCTAAATGACTAATCCTTCAGATGCATTAATCTTGTTAACAATGAAATGCTAATTAAGCACATGTAAGCACAAATGCATGCATGCATGCTATCTGAATAGCATGGCAAGCGCACCTAGGTTTTTTATAAATATTTATTGAAACAGTGAAAACAGATTCATAAAAAATTACAAAAATGAAAATCTTTTCTATGAAAATACAATACCTAGGCGCTATTGAGTACTAGTATTGTTTCTAAAAAAAGATTAGCACAGTGTACTGTGTTTCCCAGTTCTTTTCTTCATTTTACAAAGAAATCTAAACTCTGGAATACTACTTTGTATATGCTTCCATGTTCCACGTAAGAGGGTGGCTCCTGACAATCTCCTACTAACTAAAAGCATATCATTCAACATAATTTCTTGAATTTTTTTATTCATAAAGCATATATTTAGTGTTGTACATGGCTTGCAAAAGATTACAGAGTAACTATCCAAATTAACACTTCCTGCCACATTTTCTATAAGATCTTCCAAATCCACAAAACCAGTTTTGGTGGTGACATAAACATCTAGATGTATCCACCAAGTGCAAAAAGACAATTTTCTGTTTGCCAATTGTGGAATAAGAAAAATGGCACAAGTAGAACTTGTGTATTCCCTTAGATAATAAGTATCTAGAGGGGCTGCAGTTCAACAACATCTTGTCCACAATAAAAATATGAAAATGTAAAACCAGCAGTAGAATTATCAATTTAGGGCTGCTACCAACAGAACATGTATATACTGAGATAACATTTAATGCTGGAGATTAGAACGACAGTGTGAACCCAAAAATTATCGCCGCTGCATTTTCTATTTTGGCCTAGAACTTCTTCCTATTCCTTTTTCCCCTCAAAAGTGAGATGCATATCTCTGTGATGCGTTCATACAATGGAAATTAAAAGCTCTTCAGGCTTTCAGCAATCCAGTCCACAGAACTATAATTACAAACCTTAGCATGGCTACCAAGAATGTGAAAGTAAAGATTGTATAAGAATAAGCATATGAAATGAATGAGAAAAGGAAGGGCAAAAGATGGTCATCTGATATAGCTATTAAATTGCTAGAATGTTACAAAGATATGCACTTAATACAAGCATATGAATAAAGAAAACAATTCACAATGTCTTCTATTAATGTTAATACACATTGAAAAAAAACTTCTGTAGGCTAGCATCATTTTAACGTATAGACTTCATGAGAAAAAAAACACACGCAAAAACACATCTGAAGGAGCAGATTAAAAGGCTAAAACATAGAACAACAATGGAAGAAATAGACACAATTATGTGATGTGAGATAGAATGGACTAGCATATGCCAAACTTACGCCACCTCTGCTCAGCCAAACTCAAACATAAGTTGCTTTCAAGAATCTTCATTGCCAAGTTTTATTCCTTAGAGGAAATTGATTCATTCCACATTTACATGCTAGCAAGAAAATATGCTAAGATATTCTGAAAGAATATATTTACATGAATAAGATACGATTTAATATATGTTTCCCCTTCTTTGTATTAATTAAGTGGTTTCGAAGAAATACATCTAAGAACATAGTTGAAAAAGGACCTTTATGGTCTTCCTTTTTCTAACAAGGCAAGAGCTGATGTATTATTAAAAAAGGAACAGGGTTACAAAAGTGATCAAGCCAAAATCAAAAGGCCTAGTCTTGTAGAGTTAGAAGCTTTGTTGCAGTGAGAGAGAATGAAAAATATTACTTGATGATTAATTTAAGTGCCTTGTGGCAAACCAAGCACAAAACAATTCCTATAATAGCGTGGAGAATATAAATGTTGACAGAATTAACTTTAGATATATGCACATTACAAAAATTTACAAGGTTTGTATCTTCGTAATGCAAAATAAATTAGCCAATGCTAGACGTTTCAGTCAATTACAGGGTAAGACATGAACCAATGTTTTTCCTATAAATCAAACATAAATTTGGGTTTGTGTAGATCACTGTACAACTTTCAAATTAGGGGATCAATGTTTTTCAGATCACTGTACATCTTGTTTTAGTTCTATAAATTACACTAAGAAAAACTGTTTTCATGTTAGAAAAGCTAATCATTTTAAAAGCCAGAAAAAAGCCTTCTAATAAATAAAGTCCAATGCAAGGTCATCCATTTTCCAAAGTTTCATTGGTTTAATTCCAAAACCAATCAGATTTCTCTAAGTGTGCTCAATATGGCAGTTTCAAGCACTGTGAAGAACTCAACTTGTCCCAGTTGCATTTATGGAAAGCTTGTCCAATCATCTTCAATTTTCTAGCCAGCATATCAGAGCAAGAGAAATAAACCCAATAAAGAGCGCGGTACATTCATGTCTGACAAAACAGACAGTGAGCTCTCTTGCAGATATCAGTCATGAACAATACATGATCTGATTTGTCCGTGTCCAAAGAACAGAAATCTTTGGTGATCAAGTAGAATTATGCTAAAAGCATAAAATGAAAGCAGGGAGGATGCATGACTTGCAGTATTAAAAAGCAAGTTCTTCAATACAATCACAATGCACCAGCCTCTTGTGACACCAAGACTCACAAAATAGATTTGCTCAGAAAAACTATGCCAATCACTTACAATGAACTAAAGATAATGTGATTACCTTTGAAGTTAAACCAATACACTCCTAGCATCCTACTTCTTGTCTCCTTTCATTTCTTCTGTTAACCAAGACTCAGCTTAGCCAGCAAATGCCAATTAATCATTGAAAAAACAAGATTCAACCACTTCTGCTCATAATAGAATGATCTTTTTTGAGAATTTGAATCCCAAATTCATTGAACATAGGGGACGACCGAATCAAAACATAGTCTTGAAGAACTTCAGTAGCAAAGACATTTTTTATCAAGATAACAAAGATTGGCATTTGCTAAGCAGTTTAACAAGGACAGAACAAGAACAACCAACCACGCCCTCCTACACAGACCACAGCACCGGATTTATAGCTCATATTCAGCATGGTGCTGAATAAATCACAAACAACCATCTCAATCTCCAGAAAAAAAATTACTTTTTACAAACATACAGCATAGGAAAAGACATCATGCCTAAAAAGCCAACATCTTTTGTCAAGAAAATAAACTCAAATCAAGAACCCTTTTACAAGAACATATCTTTTTCTTTCTCTGCCTTGTCCTATCCTACATTACATTAATTCTTGCTCAAAAGGCAGCAAAACATGATCACATAGAAAGAAAAAACAAGAACAAACATAAAGAAGGTGTTACCAGTGATCAGAGTGTTGTGCTTAATGCAATTCCATTGGTCCCTTTTCTCTGCAACCCATCTTTCATCCCGCAGAGCCAACATTGTCCAAACAGACACTGTTCATTGGAGCTGACCAGAATATGAGATTGACAAGGTGGTCGGTGCAGCCCAGTTACTGTCTTGGGTCACCTTGGACTGGGCCACTGTTGCTTGGTCTTGTCATTGATTAAAATTTCATTCTGGGATTTTTTTGTATCAATTCTTTTATATCGATTCTTCTATTGAGGCCCATTTAGCTTCTTCCCAAAGTGGAACCCGTGGATATTATCATGATAGTAAGTTTTAATATATTTTTGTTTTGAATAAAGAAATATTGTATTGGAAGTATAGCTATAAGACCTGGTCTAGTTTGATGGATATATCCATCATAATTTCTTGACTTAAAGCTTGATCAAGATAGGGTTAATGAAAAAATTAATTTTTTCTTTCAAATATTTTAGACTTTTAAAAGATAACATCAAAATATCATCGTTTCAAAAAATTTAAAAAAGCTAGAATTGATTTGATTCAAAGTAAGGTTGTATAACCATGACTAATAGCATTTAATAATCTTTCAAAATAAATAATTTTATTCTTTTAAAAATTTTGTTTAAATTTATTAAATATTTGACAGATTTAATTCATCAAATAAGATAAATCCTTGAATTGCTGACTTGTGAATTTTGTGTGAATGTTTTGAACTGAGAAAAATAAATATACATTTTTTAAATATAATTTTTTTATAAGAATTATTAATAATTATGCCTAGCATATTTGTATTTTCTTTTTTCTTCGCTAAAAAAGATAAGGAGTCATTTGTACCTTTTTTTAAAAAAAAATAAGGATTTTTATCATTTTAATTCTCAATATAAGGATTTTTTTTAATAATTAACTCTCTTGCAAAACAAGATCTGAGAATTTTTCCTATAAACCATAGACAATCCCACAAATATTAGTTGAATTTATAACAATATTAAACATAAAAACTATTAGATTTCTTCACTCAACAAATAATTTTGAAGACGAGAAAATTTTTCATTTGGGATCTGGTATTACTAAAATTTTACAAATACATAATGTTTTTTGCGCTTTCTAAAGATTATTCAAAAAACATTTCTCTGTATTTTAATGAAAGTAATTAATTCTCATAATTTTGAAAAACATATATTTTTTCAATCAGATTATAAATAAATAAATTCTTTTGTTAATTTCATATTCTTATGA
>Ga0307510_10000132_pt1 | contig 60517 bp, 34 predicted proteins | sample 12_EM_MG_FD_207224 | JGI IMG/M metagenome (GOLD analysis project Ga0307510, IMG submission 207224) | Populus trichocarpa ectomycorrhiza microbial communities from riparian zone in the Pacific Northwest, United States - 12_EM | ecosystem: Host-associated > Plants > Roots > Unclassified | place... | reverse complement strand
TATATAAAAAGGATAATTACATCAAGCCTCCTATAGTTTTATTGTTTTTTTTTTATTTGTATTTGTATTTTAGAAAATTATAGTTTACATCATCAATTTTATTAACTTTATTACACTTTACATCCTCCAGCTTTGGCGTAAAAAAAGTCAACAACAAATGTCATAATATTTACAGGTTTGCCATTATTTTTTAATGTAATGGCTAAAGAGCCTTTATTGTAAATATCAAAATTACCACTTCATGATTGGTATATAAGTTGCATCACCGTTACCAATTGTTTGAAAAAAATAGTCATTAGACATGGCTTGATTTACAAAAATGCCATTGACTTCATGTTTATAACAAATTTAATTCTACTTCCCTTAGCATTTTTAGCAAACATAACCATTCACAAATGATCTTAGTCATCCCTTGAAATTACCAGTAAACATAAACATCAAATTGAAAAACACATTAACATAATTTTTCTCAACGAATCTTTACCATTTCAAGCAAGTCACCTTACATCATTATTGTACAAAACTCTTTCACAATCAATAATAACCCATAATTTGTAGCACACAAAGTTGAACATGTCTTCATATTCATTAAATGCTAATAATAGCCTACAAACTTGCAATGGATTAGATGGACTAAATTCCAAGAATAGGAAGTGCACGAAATATGTAAAAAAGGTAGTTGCTAGGAATTTAGAGTCTGATGCAAGTAAGAACAAGCTATTCAATAGATGTGATGACAAGTCATGTGATAATATATTCATTGATTAATACAAATCTATTAATGATATTGAATTAACCACTAGAGTTAGAGAACATGTTAATGACATTGAACAAATACTAGATGAAGTGAAGAAAATTAAAGATGCATTAAATAGAGTTTGGATCAAGAATCACAATATAGAGACTAATTTTACAAGTGTAAAGTTGTTATTAGTAGTTAATTTAGTGTAAGTAATGTTAATGTTGAGGATAAAAAGTTGATTTGTCGTGGACACAGGGCTGAAAAGGCTGCTGGTTTGGGTGGTCTTTCCACCTGGGATTGTACTGATTAGAAAATGGGTCACATCTCCTTTGTTGGCTGTTAAATCCACCCATAGCATTAACTTGAGGCATGTCATCATCTGGTAATTAGGGGCATTTATTAGTAGGATGGTCTGGGAAAGAGCAGATATTGTAGACTTTGACCTGTCTAACCTGTCCTAGAGCGACTTGTCTAACGAGAGATGTTAGTTCTAATTTTTTTTTCTTCTTAATATTAGAATGTATTACCTCATTAACTCTTTTAGATGAATCAACACGGACTCCAAATTGTTGTGAATTTGCTGCCATTTTCGAGATTAATTCTCGTGTTTTTTTCTAGAGTCTTTTCTACGAGTGCTCCTCCACTTGCTTCGTCAATCGTGCTACAGTCCTTGGTAACAATCCTTCATAAAAATATTGTGATAAAAAATTTGATGATGAGGGAAACTCATGTATAATTGATTGAAACACTCCCAATATTCGCACAACGTCTCGCTGTTATTCTTGTGAATTCCACTAATTTCTTTTTCTGATGGTACCTGCCCTTGAAGCTGGAAATTTTTTTTCCAAAAACTTCCCTTTTATATCATTCCATATGGTAATAAATCCAGATGGAAGGTAATAAAGCCAATCCTTTGCCTTGTCTGAAAAAAAAATGGGAAAGCTATTATTTCAATTTATTCCTCTGTTACTCCTTGCGGCTTCATGGTTGAGCAAACCACATAGAATTCTTTCAAGTGTTTATAGGGGTCTTCACCTGCAAAGCCTTAAAAAGTAGGTAGTAAATGAATCAAACCAGATTTTAATTCAAAGGCTACATCAATATTTGGCAATTCAATGCATAATGGCTGCTGGTTCTTGCTGGGAGTTGTTAACTCCCTTAATGTTCTATGTTTTTCCATGTTTTTAGAAACTTCTACTTCTCTTTCGCTTTCAGAATTGCTGGTTGAAAGTGTTAAGGTTGACATATTCTCCTCTCATCTTTTTACCTTGTTATTTGCTCTTGCGGTTCTTTTAACTTCAGGATAAAAAACTAGTTCACTTATACGAGAATATTTTGGCATAAATCAGTTTACTTATTGAAAGAAAATTAGATAAAAACTTTGCCAGCAATGGCGCCAAAATTTGGTTGGTTGTCAGAACCAACAAAATATAATTCTGATAAAAACTAATTTGTAGTATGATCGTGAAAATCAGGTCGAACTCAAGAGAAATTTCATTTAATGTTCCTACAATATACTGAAATGAGAAAGAATAGGCAATTTGAATGAAAAATTCAAGAACCAATAATTCTGAAAATAATAAATTGATGTCGTTAAATCAAGTTCAATGGTCCACACATCCATTCCTATAATTCTATTGATCATCGAAGTAAAATAAATATTCTTTCACATCAAGTAAATAAATTTGATATCGTTTAAAGCTGAGGAAAATCGATAAGATTACGAGTATATTAATTACAAAAAGCTCTCTAAACAATTTCATACCATCAAGGGAATGTAATATTGCAAGTAATTTTCATTCACGCGACAGTAGTCTAGGAATAAAATCTATGCATTTGTTCTAAGAAAACGTTCAAAAGCTTGACAATTTAACTTAGTTTATTGTTCCTTAATAAATCAAGATGAGAGTTGCAGCAATCAAATTAATTCATTTTCTTCTTACTTTAGTCCCTAACAATAATTATGGATCGAAATATACTAGAAAACATACATGCCATCTCAAAACAATTCAATAAGCTTGAATAACAATTAATAACATAATTCTGAACAAGGAAAAATAAATACTTAAATATGAAAGAATTACAATGATAATGTTACTTCTCACAACTCGGTAATGGAGATGGTGTGTGTCCCTCTTGAATTGAATTTAGGAGTTTAGTTCATAGTTGCTAGAAAATTTACAAAAACAGAGAAGAAATGAAGGTTTTTCAAACCCTGTTTCAGCTGTGTTCTGCTCTATTTATCCTCTCCCTTGTCTGCTAAATTTATTTAGGATTATTAGGCTAATTAGAAGTCTTCATGATACTTAAATCCATTCCTTTATTATCTGGTCTTTGAGATTGGATAAATCTCTCAAAATTTGTGTTGAAAACTGATTTTGCTGCTGTCACAACTCTGCTGCAACTTAGACTTTGTTTTTGACTTGGTTTTTTGCAATATACGACCATCCCAACTGTATTCATTCATTCATGGAATTTTAGAGGCTCGATATGCATCTTTCTTGGGTCCTAAGGCCCATCTTTTTTATGTCAGATTCTCAGTCGTAGTGGGATACTTGACACTGTTAGTTTCCTGATTAGATCAGAAGACCCATCTCGTCCTTCATATTGCGTCCGATATTTGGCCTTCAAAACAATTTGATCTGACATGGAGTCGTTCATGAAAGTTGTAGTCCTGGATGTGGAGATGAATTTGGGATTTTGAATCACCTGATTTTGATATCTGAAGCTCACAATATTCCCATTTAAAATCTAGTGTGAAAGTAGAGAATCATGCTGAGAGTAGGATTTGGGCCCGAGTTTGCAGGTCTGATTAGATATCCAAATGAGATCTGAGTGTTGCCCATAATACCTTTCTGGAAAGCTTGACATGTGTACTTCGACTTAGATTTAGCCCACGTTCTTATTAGAGAACTCTAACTTGGTGAAAAAACTGTCACATGAAGCTAGGTCCGAAACATAAAATGCATAATTTCTTATTTTTAACAATTAATTCACAAAGTCTCTTAGGCATGCCAAACTCTTAAAATAACTTTCAATAAACTCAAATACGCTCACAATATATTAAAAAGCATAGTGTAAAAGGAGTAAAAACATATGTATATTTTGTACTTATCAGTCGCCCTAACAGGGACTACTTATGTTGTAATGAGTTGGTTGTAACGACAGAAATTATGTTCAAAATTTTTATTAACCATATTGACAAAATTTTAGTTGAAAATGATTCATTCAAATGAAATTGAACTATTGTGGTAGTGTGTACATCTATATTATAGTATAATACGTAACTGTAAGGTATACTTACACGTGTTTATCATTATCTACCCTATTATATATGTTAGGTCAATCTTATCCACCACTGTAGTAGTGCAATTGTTGTTTGGACTTCACAATTCTTGTGTTATGTAGAATTTTATAACATCTATCTTATGACATGTAGTTAAACCAATGTATATTTTAAGTTTTAATATTTTGAAATTGTAAGCAAGTAGAATGGTGGATTGTTAATTATTTTGGGTTTCATTGTATGTGTGTGTGTAATTATATATATCTTGTAAAATAATATCTAATCTATCTATGTAAAAATATTGTGAATGATTGTAATTGATGATAGTGGTTTGGGTGGTATGTTTGAGACTACTTGTGAGTATTGATTGCATGAGCCAAATACGTCTGGGCTATTGTTGTGTTTACATGTTTTAATTTGGATAAAATTTTGGGTAGAGTCTCTGTGTAGGGGAAACTCTACCAAAATTTCACTAAACTATATATTTTTTTTAATAAAAAGAAATCCCTTGCATGTTTGATATCCATCTGATATGTACTTTATGTGTTTTGTGTATGATTGAGGGAACTCTGTGTGTGTGTGTACTTCACTCTATTTTACACGTTGTTACAATATAAATTAAACAACATGCAATTTCTACAAAAAACTAAAAATAAAACAACACCTAATTAGAGCAATATAAGGAAAGGATGGAGCCTTTGTCATCTGCCAAACCCAAAAACATTCCTTAAACAATATTAATCTAATTTAAAACTTCTTAACAAATATATCTTTCATAAATAAAACACTAATTAATATACATTTTTCTTAAATTACACACACAATATAGTTTAAATTAAAGAGGCTGTGATTTTACTATCCTCCAGCTCACAACATTATTAATTTCAATTGTATTTGTTTTTCTTTGCTTTTTTCCTAAATCTATATTTCTTTCTCTAATTTATACTTCAACATTTATTCTATTAGAGTTTGGGCTTCATAATGTTTTATGGTTTGCTTTATACATGGTTAGCTCAGTCTCATAACCTGTGTCATGAGTTTGACGGGTTAACTTTATTGACTTGGGTTTTTTTTCTCTTTTTTAATTTATATTTATTTTTAGTTTTCTCCTTCAATATTAGGTTGATTGAAAATTAGACTTTATGATTTATTTTGGTTTGCTTTCCATGAGGTTATCTCAGTTTAATGACTTGAGTCGTAGGTTTGACGGTTTAATCTAGTTGGCTTGAGTTTTTTTTTTGTCTTTTTTTAATTGGTGTTTTTTCAATTATGGATTATTTTGGTTTGCTTTCTACGAGATTATCTTGATCTTATAATTCAAATAACATGTTTTACGGTCTATCTCGAGTAGACTTAGGTCATTTTATGTGACTTGTTTTTAGATTGAATTTTTTCAATTTCAACCTTAACAAATGAGTTAATTAAAAATTAGACTTCATAATTTGTTTTTATCACAATCTCAAGACCTTGGTCGCAGGTTTGATAGGTTAATCCGGGTTGACTTAAGTCATTTTTTTGTTTACTTTCTATGAGGCTATCCTGATATCATGATCCGAGTCATGGGTTTGGCTGATTAACTCAGGTCAAATTCTTTTGTTATTTTTCAATTTATTTTTTTCAATTTAATCATTTAATATTTGGTTGATATGGAATTAGGCTTCATTTTTTTTTTGTTTTACATTCTATAAAGTTATCCCAGTCTCATTACCCGGGTCAAGGGTTTGATGAGTTAATTTGGGTTGATTTGGTCCATTTTTTTTTATCTATTTCAATTTCATCCTTCAATATTGGGATTTCTTATCCAAAGTCGCAAGTTAACTCATGTTTTTTTGTCCTTTATTTCATTTATTTCTTTCTCAATTTTATCATTCAACATTTGGTTGTTTTGGAATTAGGCTTTATATCTTTTTTTTTTCTTTCTATAAGGTCATTCTAGTCCCTTACGTGAGTCACGAGTTTGGACGGTTAACCCTAGATGACTCATTTTTTTTAATTGATATGTTTTTCAATTTCATCATTTAACATTGGATTGATTGAGAATTGACCTTTATAATTTATTTAGATTTGTTTTCTATAGATTTACCATAGTGACATGATCTGGGTTGCAGCTTTGATAGGTTAACCTGAGTTAACTTGAGTTGTTTGTTTTTCAGTCTCTTTTTTTTAATTGTGGTTTTTTTTCAATCTCGTCCTTTGATATTGGTTTAATTGGGAATTGAGTTTTATATTTGGTTTTGATGTGCTTTCATTAGGATTATTCCGGTCTCATGATCAGGGTTGCGGATTTGACAGGTTAACATGAGTTGACATAAGTCGATCCAATATGGATTTGACAGGTTAACATGAGTTCACGTAAGTCGATCCAATATGTTTTAATCTTAATATTTTTTTTAAAAAAAAAACATGTCATCTTGAATTTTTGGTAGTCAAACTATGTTTTTAATGGTTTTCTGGATTGTTTTTGGACTAATCAAATTGACTGGTTTACATTAGATAAACCTCCACATAGTTTAATTTTTTTATACTAGAAAACACTTCGGTAACATCTAGATAACTTAAAAAAAAAAGTCTAATTGATTTATACTTTTCGTAAACTAATATATCATATTTTGTGTCTAATCAATCTTGTCTAATGCATTCCTTTTAGCTTATGAAAACAGTAGAAGAGTTTCAAAGTTTTTCAACTTTCAAAGTTTTTGAATATTTTATAAAACTAGGGTAAATTCTCTATTTCTATCCTTTTCATTTTATAAAAAGGTTATATGAACTCTGGGTTAAGCAATCCAAAATTAAACAAAGAGAAAATACAAATATAAGAGAGGAGGTGGCTATAGTTTCATAGATCACTTTATTATGAAGTTCTTAATGTAACCTAAATACAAAGAGATATATATAGGCTAAATTAAAAATATCATTCTACCCTTAATGAATAAAACATGATAAATATATTTCTTAACATTTCTCATCAAACTCACGATGCGGCAACTACAAGCATTGAAAGTTTGCCAACCAGAAAACGAAAATGGAAAATGGAATTCGACTTGGAAAAGAAATCTGCAATCTGCAAAGAATTGATGAGTAAGATGACAATCGATCTCAATGTGCTTAGTTTGTTAATGAAAAACCGAGTTATGAGCAATCTGAATAGAACTCTGGTTGTCACAATACATAGGAGTAGAATAAGAAAGGGAGACTCTCATATCTACAAGTAACCAAATAATCTCTTTAATAGTAGATGTCAACACGATATTCTGCTTTGGTTGAAGATTGAGAAATAATAGATTGTTTCTTGCTCTTACAAGAAATAAGAGAATCACCGAAAAAGATACAAAAACCAGTAATAGACTTGTGATCTATAGGATCACTGTCATGATCAACATCAGAGTATGCACGCAGTTCCAAGAAAGAGGTGGATGGAAGTAAAAGACTCTGAAAGACTGTAACCCCGAAGATATTGTAAAATATGAAGAACAAGTGCCCAATGAACGGTAGTAGGAGAAGCAACAAATTGACTAATAATATGAACAACATATTCAATATCTGGATGAGTAATAGTGAGATATGCCAAGTTCCCAACAACAGTACGGTATAAAGTAGGATTTAACAAAGGTAAACCATCAGAAGAAGAATATCTTGTGTTAACCTCAATGAGAGTATCAACAATCTTATTATTAGTAAGTCTAGCCCACTCAAGAATATCTGCAATGTATTTCAATTGAGAAAGAAGGTAACCTCTGGGTGAGTAAGCTACCTCAATGTCTAGGAAATATCAAAGATAACCAAAATCCTTCATTTCAAATTATCTTGCTAATTTTGTCTTTAAAATTAAAATACCATCATTGTCAGCACTAGTAATAATCATGTAATCAACATATAAAGACAGAATGATATGATCTATATCTGTGCATGTAATAAAAAGAGCAGAATCATGACTATTAGAAACAAATCCAAGAGAAGAGAACACATCAGAAGATTTCTCAAACCAAGCACGAGGTGCTTGTTTGAGACCATATAACGTTTTCTTGAGTTTACAAACATACTCAGAGTCATGTGAAACACTAGAAGGGGGCGTCATATACACTTCTTCTAGAAGATCTCCATTCAAGAAGGCATTTTTAATATCAAGTTAAGAGATATGTCATTGACGAACTAAAGCTACGAGAATAAGAGTATGAATAGTGGTCATTTTCATAACAAGAGCAAATATCTCCTTATAATCCATACCATATTGCTGAGAGTATCTTTTCGCAACCAACCTAACTTTGTATCACTCAATATACCCATCAGAATTATTCTTGATCTTATACACCCAACGACAACCAACAACACTCTTACCAGGAGGAAAATGAGCCAAATCTCAAGTATTTGTCTTATCTATCTTATGCAAAGTACAAAGTTCCTTATTTATAGCTTGTTGCAAAAAAGGATCAAGAATTGCTTTCTTATAGGAAGAGAGCTTAGAGAGACAATGAATAGAAGCTAAAAAGGAAGTAAATAATGAAGAATAACAATAATAAGCAAAATCTGGTAACTTTGTGGACTTACAAATGCGTATGAATTGATGTAGATGTGGATCTACAATCTTAGATGGAGCTTCAGGTGTGCTGGAGAGTAAAGTGTCCGTACCTACACAATGATCAATATGAATTGGTCGAACATAAGGAGGAGTCTTTGAGGTACTAGGAACTAGAGATGATAAACTATTAGAATCCTAAAAAAAAAGACCTATACGAATAATAAGCAAAATCTGGTAACTTTGTAGACTTACAAATGCATATGAATTAACGTAGAGGTGGATCTACAAACTTAGATGGAGCTTCAGGTGTGCTGGAGAGTAAAGTGTCAGTACCTACAGAATGATCAATATGAAATGGTCGAATATGAGGAGGAGTCTTTGAGGTACTAGGAACCAGAGATGATAAACTATTAGAATCCTCAGAAAAAGGATCTATACGAATAAGATCAGGTCTAGTCAAGCTATGAGAAGTGGATGGAATAGAAAAGAAATGTATATGCTTAAGAAAGACAACATGACAAGACACATAAAGTTTATGAGTTATTGGATCAAAACAACGACACCCCATTTTACTTTCACCATAATTCAAAAAGACACAAATAACAAATTGAGAGGACAACTTAATACGTTCTATATGAGGATGAAGAACGAAACAAGTACAATAAAAAACTCTAAAGGAGGAATATTAGGGGCATACCCATACAACTTTTTAAAAAGTGAAAAACCTAAAATATGAGAAGATAAAATTGTATTAATCAAACTTACAGTAGTAAGAACAGTTTCTCCCTAAAACTCATTAGGAATAGAAGCAGACAATAAGAGAGAACAAACAGTTTCGACAAGGTGCCTACATTGACCGTAGAGAGCAATAATAATTAGTACATTTTTAACAGCATTTCGTAGTGATTTTGAAGGACTTAGAGGTTTAATTTTGCATCGTTCTCTACTGCCTTCTGTTAACTCTTTTGTTAGTGAGCTATTAGCTAAAGAAATACTTATTCGATCTTTTTCTGAAAAGAGAATTCTTTTTGCTTTAAATCCTTGTGTACTAGCAGTACCCTCTAAACCATTCTCTAATAAGCAAAATAAGCCTTAAACAAGGGATGTCTTCGACGAGTGCAGTTTCTATAAGTAGAAAGGTTATTGGAAGGCTTAGTGTCCCAAGTTGAGATAATAGAATCAAGTTTGGAAGTCTGATAGCCAGTCACAATCTAATGCTTATAGGCCACCTCAGGGTTATAAACCACCACACCACAATACTGCAATAGTAATTTCATCAGGCTCTATCATCGATCCTAGTACTTTGGCTCAGCAATTTCAGAAGTTTCTCTCCTTACAACCACAAACATTGTTTGCTTCTTCTTCTATAGGTTATTTGCCTAATAGTTCCTCAGGTATGTCATATTCTAAATAGGTCTTAGATGCTAGTGCTTCACATTATATGTCTCTAGATTCTTTATCTTTTACTTTTGTATCCCCTTCGTCCTCTATTCCTATTATGACTATTGATTCTGTCAATTCTGTAAGAGCCAATTGATCTCAAAGATCTGTCATAGCAAAATAAAACTCCTGAATACTTATATTCTTCTAGTGAAGAGCTCATATGTCATTCTTTAATTGATACTGCTTTGCAAAATTTGCTTGCATGAATAATCTTTACAAATGATCCCAAACCTTCTTTGTTGTCTCATACTTTGCCAACTATGTACCTATGGAATGCTTAACAAAATTGTTAATCCAAGTAATAATCTTTGCATTGTTTGCTTCTCATGCATCTATCAAAGCAACATACCTTTCATTAATATTCCTAGGTATCACATAAGTTCTACTAACATATCCTCACATCTTTTGACCCTTAAGAAAATTTCTCATTACACAACTCTAATACGAATAGTTCTTTCCATCCAGCCTCATGCTCCTAAATTAAAGAGAATCATCTCTTTCAGTAGCCATAATCAACAAATAAGGGAAAACCAGAACGCAAAAGAAGCAAAGAAGAAAATACCAGATTGTAGAAACTGAACAAATATCACAGATACTGAAAAAATATCTTTTCGAAGTTATGCGATCACTCCAAAGAAAATTGCAGAAATAGAACGCAAATACCAAATTTACAGAAACAGAACACAAATACTAGATTACAGAAAATAAAGGGAAGATGAAATACGATATTACAGAAACTGAACAAATATCACTAAAAAAAAAGTTAAACAAAGAGAAAATACGAACATAAGAGAGGATCCGTGAAAGTTGTGTTTGAGATAAAACAAAATAAATATATTTAACACTCTCCAACAAAACTCTACCTCATAACGTTATAAAAGGCTTATTATTATTATAAGAAAAATTTAAAAGACGTGGTGAGAGCATAGTTCACCACACAACTATTTACATAAACACAAGACATTGTGATTGCTACAATATTCTTTTATTTGTTCCTAATTTTTTGTCTTAGTTTGCCCTTATAAGACCAAGTTGATAGCCAATTTAAGTTTGTTAAGAGACGGCAAACATAAATCGATTTGAACCTTTTACTAAGTGAAAAAGGCAACCAAAATAGGTGGTAGTTTTAAAACTTAAGCAAAACATTCATTTTGAACCTCTTACTTTTTCAGTTCATGATATGAAAGAGAAAAAAGAGTGGTTAGATTGTAGTTGTAGAGAGAGAAAATCTTGGTTGACACTGATTCTAGCCATAAAAAAATGATTTTGGTGTTAACGAGTTTCATTTGATAAAAAGAGTTTTATCTAGGTGTTCTTTTCCTTCCCATTGTGGAAAAGGTAAATCTATACTCGAGAAGTTTTTTTATTTTGGATTTTTGGGTGGTTTTTTTTTTGTTATTTGAGGTCATGGATAGGTTTGTCAAAGTGTGTAAGGTGTATACTTTGTGTTTTTGGGTTTTTGGGTGGTTTATTGAGTTTTTGGTAAAAAATATCCACGGTTTGAATTTTAAGTGACCCTCCGGTCACTTAAGACTAGGCTAGTAGTCACCAGTTTATTTTTTTAAAAAACAATTAAGGGTAGATGACAGGTCGTTCGCTCATTGAAAAATAAAAATAAAAATAAAACTTAGCCTAGGCGAGCAAACATTTTTGTCCATTTCTTTTTTTTAGTCTATTTATTTTTTTTCTTCTAATTTCATCTTTCAATCATGGCTTTTAATTGATTTTTTTAATTCGCTATTTTTTTCTTTCAATTTTAATATTTTTTAACAAATTTTTATGATTTCATAATAGAATATGATTTCATTTTTACATAGTTTAATAAGATCTCGATATTGTTTTCGAAATTACCTTTTCTGATTTTTTATTATTGTTTTAAATTATTGGTTCCAAAAAAAAGTTATTAAATATAATAGAGCATAGACTCGTTTTTTAGATATGATATTTACACTCATATGTATTTCTCAACTTTTCAATTCAGTCCTTAGTTAAATATTGTGTAGTTTTTACTTCATTTTTATATATAATGCTAACCTCTTTTATCATGATATGTCCAACCTTATATAATAATATTTTTATTTTATTTTATTCAATCGCTTTGTTTATTTCTATTATCATTTGATTAAATAAAAATTCAATTTTAATAAACAAAGTCATTAAACACAATTAGATACATAATTTATGTTGCGATATCAAATATCTTAATCTATATTCATCTCAAAATTTTCCATTTTAATCTTAAGTTATTATTAACAATTTTTTAAAAAAATATAATTAGATATAATTCTTGATTTATTTAATTAAATACATGTATAAAATTTTTGATTTGTAATTAGGATTTTTTTATAATAAAAAACACATCATTTAAAAAGGCAACATATTTTTTTTTTTTTAAAAATAAATATCTGACCTGCAACAAAAACATCAGTTAAATAGCTAATTCCCACCTAATACCAGTCCACTTTCTCACGTCTTGTTTACGTGTATGTAAGCTTTCATGTTTGTAAACAAGTAGCTGGGTGATTTCAAAAGGTTTAGATACTCTTGAAGGCCTGTTCGAGTTCGATGATATATATATATATATATATATATATATATATATATATATATATTAGGACCAATCATTTCGGAAATACCATTTCAAATCTTTTTCCATAAAAAAATAATAATAGATTCGACTCGCAATTAATGACACAATGCCTGCATATATAAACCCCAACTCACATATTAAAATATATTGAATTCAAAGCCTAAGCTAAATCATTGACCTGTTTGAAATAGACTAATCACAACTTGGCCAAAAAGTCTTCTATTAGCAACTTGGAAGACTAAAAAAATACTTGGTGTCTTCACAGCCCCCTGAACCGGTACAGCCTAAGCTATATCAATTTTATTTTTAAAAATGGTTAAATTTTTAACAAAATAATATTATTTCTTACAAAATAAAAGTATGAAATTATAGTGATACCCTTAAAAGCAAAAAATCATTAAACTTTTGCGGGAGACCTTCTAATATTTGTTTTAGAATACTCAAGTTACGAAATTGCCTTTTAAAAAAAATATGCATTGTTTCAAGGGTATTTGTGGTTTTTTATGTTTTTTTTTGTTATTTTTGGATTTATCTAGTCCTACTTGTTAGTTTTAAAATATTAAATATTATTAAAAAAATTGCTCAGCGCATGATATTCTTTATATTTTTTGTGTGGCGTGTGCGAGATCTTCTGGTTATTAAATTAGTTGTTCACGATAATGTTTAGAACGATGTGTCGTCCTTTTTGTTTTTGTGGGGCATATGTACATAGTGAAGATATAATTGAGCTCCAATAATTTTTTTTCTCAATCTTTTCTCTCTCATAGCATAGAGATTCACCCCTTCACTTTCAAAAATTGAGTTTCTATTTCTATCAATTTTGTTTATTTAACTTAAGTTTTTTTTTTTAACATTTTTGTTTATTTAACTTAGCTCTTTTTTGCAAGGTTCTTTTTTAAAAAATCTATTTTTTTAATCTCAATTTTATATTAAGAGTTACAAGTTAGTCAAGTTAACTGGTGTTTATTCATGTTTTTTCTTTGACATTATTTTTTTAAAATTGAATTTTTTTCCTGTTTCATCCATTGACATAAGGTTTTTTGCCCTGAGTTTTGTGATTTTTTTTAGCTTTTTTTTCTATGAAGTTATTTTAATCTTATATCTCGAGTCATGTATTAATCAAGTTAACTCGAGTTGGCTCTAGTTATTATAACCTGAACATCCTATTTTATATCATGAAAAATTTAACTTGGCTCGTGGTATAGCGTAAGCCAACTATCTGATTTGATACTAAATTTTATCTGACGATAAGATTGAAATTGTCTATACAACTGGAGGGTATTTTTTAAGTTTTTTCCATAAAAAAAAAAACTCTCAGGTCAATAGCTTGGATTTTAATTATAGAAGTGCAATGACACGTCGAACCTATCATCCCGTTCTTGTTTCCAAGTTAAGGGCTGCTATTCTATGTATTGGCATTGACCATCATGATCTAATACTTACCTAATACCTTATGCAGGACCTAAGTCTTGATCATGAAACCTAATGCTATATTTTATTTCTTAAGAAAACTCCTTTTTTTTATAAGAAAAAAAAAAGAATTTCAACGAGGCTTTTAGAAGTATGCAAATGAAAAAAAAAAAATATATATATTCTTAATTTGGACTTCAAAACCCCATGCCACTTCCACATTCTGATTTAAACATGAGATTTAATAATAAAAAAAGACTTAATAGAGTATATGAAATTTTTAAACACAAGTTGCAGTTGCTTATAATGATTCCTTTGTTCATCTTTTAAATGGCAATTTTTAAATTTTTTTTTTCTTGGTGCCTGTTGGCAAATCATATTTTTTTTACCAATGAAATCCTTGCGTATTTGAGAGTGTGATAGCGGTTACTTTTCGAAGTACTTTTCATTTCAAAACACATTAAAATAATATTTTTTTATTTTTTAAAAATTATTTTTGACATCAGCACATCAAAATTATCTGAAAATATTAAAAACATATTAATTTGAAGAAAAAAATTAAAAATTTTAAATTTTTTAAAAAATATTTTTAAAACACAAAAACAAACAGGATGGAGGCAATAAAACGAACATGGTTCACAATATTGTTTACGTGTATGGGAGTTGAAAAACATTATTGTAAGATATTTTTACCTTAAAAGTGTGGAAATTCTCGAGCAATGGAGATAATTAACCACTGTTTATTACAAGCCCTTCGTCATCATGACAATCGATCTGACCATAAAACTTAATTTCAAATCGGCTAGTTTATTTTTTAATTTAAATGCTCCAGATAATTTAAGAATTAAACCATACAACATGCATGGAGATATTAATTAATTAAACCAACAGTCATCTCATAGCTCTAACTGGTCGTTTTAAATTAATTTAACTAAATATCAAATACAATGACGTAAGTTGAACATGTTCAGACAAATTATTAAAAGTCGTGGAACTTTGTACGCAAAATACATGACTGAAAGAGTTGAAACTTGTTAAAAATAATCAGCAACTAATTATTAATTCATGGGGTGTGCATTAAGGCAATGGAATAAGAAATGAATTGCTCCTTCTTAGTCGGTCCATGGCTGAAGGTTTTGTAAATAGTAAACTGTTCTATCTCAATTTTGTTAGCAACAAGAGTTGTTCAAACCTTTGAAAAAGTTGGCTACCGAGAGATACAACCTTGTGAAGAGCTTATGGCTGAATTAAAAATCACTAGAATAGTTTTGAATATTAGGAAATTTGCCCAATTCTGGTCGATAGTAATTTTATTAATAAAAATAGCTGGCAACACAAAGTATTTCAACCTCCCTCCTCTTTTTTATTCAAAACACTTGCATAATTTTGCAAACATGTCAAACTATCTTATTTCAACAACGATTGTATATATTAGATCAACAAGAATTCTAAACACAAATTATTTTTATATGAAAAACCTTTTTTAGTTTCAACAATCCTTTCCTTAAACTGATGTTTTTAAACACTTATTTTAGCAATGAAAGACTCTATTGTTTTCTTCTATATTTGTTTTGCAAAGGATACACAGGTCTTCAATATCAATTGTATATAACTTGAGAATGTACTTCTAAATTAATCTTATAAAATAAGTTTTACTCTGCTGAATATATCTTAATAAATCTTTGTAGTGTTTGAGTAAGCCACCAGAGCATTATCAAACACTTTTCTTAACCTTTTTTTGTGCGCAAAATAAAGGTTATCAAGGATAATTTCTTATTTTTTTAACAATACATCTTCTTATTGGCTCACTACACTAAGCTTTATTCCTCTAAATAAGGTTTCTTTAGGTAGATCAAAGCGTATTTTTCATGAGAACAAATAATGAACTAATTTTGGCATTCATTCTACCTTGTCGATCCTGAGTTGGTCAACCTTTATTTTCCCCGAAAACAACTTGCACAATGCCTCATCTAAGATATGTGATGTCCATTTGCTAAGGTTAATTATAGGAGAAAAAACTGCTTAAGTAGTATGTACATAGAATGGAAACCTGGTATTTACAAAGTCTTATTCTTTGATATTGATCCCAAACCAATCATCCAATGACATATATATATGGTTACAGGTTTTATTCCCAAACCAATTCTTTATATTATTGTTATTAATTGGGTTAAATCAGGTTATGAGTGATGGAGATCATTGATTGTTTTCCTCGAAAATTTAAATGTGTGTATAAGGAATTTAATGGCAAGAAATAACATAATGCAATAAGAAGTAATAAATTGTCCTTTATTTATTATGATCTAAATTGATAAGTTTATATGTGTATTGTGGAAAAAAGAGAGAAGGAAACCACCTTTATGATGATTGATAAATTATGAATTGTGTCATGGATGTGGTAAGATGATCCAGGATGATTGGATCAAGTATGAAAAACATTTTTTGTCAGTGTACATGTTTAGTCGATAACTTGGAATGTTATAAATACAAAGGAAACTTTGCCAAAATTTTGGTAGAAAAATAAAAATGTTTTTTTTTTTTTTTGTAATTTACTATAAATGTTTGTTGGAATAAATTTTCTAAATTTGAGGTTGTTATAGTTGGTATTAGAGCAATGATCATTATTCAAGGAATTAAAGCATTAATATAAGCCTAATTTGTGTTGTAGGATGGTTCGCACCACACAAGGGGCTAATGTTGATCCATCCCCGATTTAGGAAAGAGATTGGGATTTTCAGTATGAGAAGGATCAAGAGGATGATCTATTAGCAGATATCACTTCACAGATACCTTATGTGTCCCCCCCAAATAGGGTGAGTCAACTAGACAACGAGATAATTGCATCATTAAGAGTAGAGATGTCATAGCTTGAGGAATCAATTAGGTAGGGCCAACAAATAAACCCCCTACCACCAACACCAGTTGCTACTCCTACGCCATACTCTGAACTAGCTTTTATAGAACAACCAATTAGATTAGTGGTAGTGGGGGTGATCAGAACTTCTAGTGTAGCACCAAGGGCTGAAAAAGCTATCACTTTGGTTTAATGGATGAAAGGTGTGAAGAAGTTTATGTGTATCTTATTTGGGTGAGGAATATGTTGAAGTAGCTGGGCATTGGTTGAGGAAGGAAAAAAGGGTGATCTCTCATATATCAATTCCAAGGGAGTTGTAGGTTAATTACGTGACTCATCTGCTCATAGAGAGTGTCCACTCCTAGTAGGAAACAATTTAGGAAAAGAGGTCCAGAGAGGTTCTCACCTAGAAGGATTTGAATGAGGAGAATAAGGAGAGACATTACTCCTAGCAGTATAAGAGGGACAAAGATGATTTTTTTGCTCTGAAACATAGAGACATGGTAGTATTGGAATATGAAAGGAGATTTTAAGATTTATCTACTTTTGCCTCTACATACCTTTTTATTGAGCGTCGTTGCATAGAGAGATTACAAGATGGGCTCCAACAGGATTTGAAAAGAGTTGGTACAAGCTGCACTGACTATGGAGAGGGTGATCAAAGATGATAAAAAAAAGAGGCAAATAGGGACTATTTATAGTAGTAAAGAGAAATGATTTTGCATTTTTCACGAGTAGACCTCCCCTTTTAAAGAAAGGGAAAAAATAGTCAGATAGCTAGTTAATTTTCGAAGAGGGGAAATAACTTTACCCTAGGTGGGAGCTAGGGCATTTAGATCCTTTGAAGGTCATGGTTGGCAAGAGGTGGCTAATTCTGTCGGGTCTATGAAGCAACGAGAGCCCAAATACCCATTGTATTCCAGGTGCAATCAAAGACAACCTAGGGATTGTTCAGCTACCCCAATAAGGTGTTATGTTTGCAAAGGTGAGGGACATAGATGGAGAGATTTTGTTTATCTTGCGATAGGATGTTAATAATATGGGGAAACCACCCATATGAATAAAAATTGTCCACATAGAGCGATAAAGCATGCTTAGGGACAAAGAGCTTCTACTCAAAGTTGATAGAAGTCGGTTATAATGGATAGACCTGTGAAACCTGAAGCTAGTGCCAACAGGGGAAAACCCAGTTCCAAAAGAAGAGGACCTAGGAGAGGGTGTATCATATGACTTAGGAGAATGTGAGAGAAGCACCATATTTTGTAGAAGGTACTTTATTGTTAAATATTATGTTGGTGTATGTCATATTTGATCCTGGGGCAAGCCATTCCTTTATATCATATCGGATTGTGAATGAATTACATATGTTACCTAGTAAATTAGATGTGGGAGTAACAATTATTACACCTCTAGGTGAAAATATAGATATCGATGATGTAAGACTATTTATTAGGGGTTATGAGATAAGGATAAATATGATGCCTCTGAATTGAGATGATTTGTAGTGTATAATGACACTTTTAGAAAGGGTTTCAGGTGTATTGATGTAGAATGAAAGGGTAATTGCTTATTTGTTAAGACAATTGAAATCATGTAAGGTAAATTACACAGTACAAGATCTAGAATTAGTAGTGGTGGTGTTTGCTCTCCGGGTGTGAAGATAATATTTATTTGGGTCTCAAGCTCAAATTTTTACAAATCATAAGAGTTCAAAATATCTAATGTTGTAAAAGGAATTGAATATTCGTAAAAAATGTTGGGTGAAATTGATCAAAGATTATGATTATGTGATCGACTATCATCTAGGAAAAACTAATGTGGTAGCAGATGCTTTAAGTCAAAAAGAAAAAGTCGTGGTATGTTATGTAGGAGTTCAACATATAAAGGAACTGACAAAGTTATAAAGAGTGAATTTGCAATTAAGTTTCAAGCCCAACTGATCTTTATTAACTCACATTAAAGTATGTTTTGTGATTTAAGATAAGATATTTGAGGCACAATGTTACATCGAGAAGTATAGAAGATTAGGAGGAAGGTGAATCAAGGGGTTGCAACCCTATTCCAAGTTCTAAATGATGGACTAGTGGCCATGGGTAGATGAATTTTTATGCCATAGAATAAAGCCCTCAAGGAGAAGATATTGAGGGAGGCTCATGAATCTAGGTTTATAGTGCATCTTAGAAGCACTAAAATGTATCAAGATCTAAAGCAATGCTACTGGTAGCCTACTATGAAGAGGGAAATAGTAGAATATATAGTAAAATATAGAGTTTGTCAACAAGTGAAGGTGGAACATCAGATACCTACTGCAAAATTATAGTCATTGATGATTCCAAGTGGAAATGGGAGAACATCACCATTTATGGTTATGGAGGTTAATGATGTCAATAGAATTTTATTAACATTGGTATTTAACCTTAAGGAAGAAAATGAATATATTGAATGGATTTGATTAGTCTACCAAATCATAAAGGCTAATGATATCAACAAGATTAGCCTATGTTGGTATCAGTATTAACAAGGACTTAATTAGCCTACCAAACCATGAAGGTTAATAATGATATTAATAGGATTATATTGATATCGACATTAACATGTTGTTGAGTTATCTTTCAGATCATATAAACTAAAAATATCAATAGGGATATGTTGATATCAGTATTCACAACTTGATTAGCCATTCCAGGGTATGGAGACTAATGATTCTAATGGAGTTACACTTGTTTTGGTACTACATGAAATATTGAAAGTTAGTGATACCGTGATAAATGGTTTTAGCATATCTTGATTTAAATGGGTCTTTGATATCAATTAGAATCATTATCGATATTAATTAGGTTAACTTAGGCTGTGAGTGATTGAGATCAATGATTGTTATACTAGAAATTGTAAATGTGTGAACAATGAATTGAATGGAAGGAAATAACATAGTGAAATGAGAAGTAATAAATTGTTAAATTAATAAGTTGATATATGGACGTGGAAGAAAAAAAAGAAGGAAACGAGCTTAATGATGCTTGAGTCAAGTATGAAAAACTTTTTTTTTAAGAGTATAGATTTAGTTAATAACTTGGGATGTTATAAATACAGAGAAAATTCTGCTAAAATTTAGATAAAAAAAAGATTTATGATTTATCATAATTTACTATAAATGATTGGAATAAAGTTTTCAAATTTGATGCTATGTTACAATTTGAACCTTCATTGATATTCAAAATACATACATATTTATAGGAATATTATAAGCTCAAATTGTTATATTTCACAAAGAATTCTAAATACTAGTTTAATAATAATTTTAATTAACCGATTAAATAAGAATTTTAAACCCAAACAACTTTTTTATTTGAAAAAGTTTTTTCTATCTCAACAATAACAGTACTATAAAGTGAGTTTTGAATTAAGATTTTCAGCTAGATGTGCTTGATTTATTATAGAGTTAATATAGAAGCATTATAACCTCATTTTTGTAGAGTAGGTTTTTAGATGGAAATAATTTTTTAATAAAAATTAAAGTCTTGATGGTGAAATAATCTTATCTTAACACCTCATTTTTCCAATTAAAAAACAATTCAGCAAAACCTATACAAATATTAATTTCAAATATATATTTTACATAAAAAGTTAATATGAAACCATCATCAAAATCTTATTAAAAAGTTTAAAGATAATGTTAGCTCAGCTAATAAATAAATTTACCTTTCCATATGATTCATTTCTGTTTGAAACCAAAACCATAAGCGATGCAAGAAAAAAGTCTCCTCCAAGCACATCAATTTAGATGTGAATTAATTATCTATTAATTGATTAGTTCCACCGTGGAACAAGATACGTATATTTAAATATACAGAAATAAAATAAAATTGAGAACTCTGACTGTTAAATAAATAAATCGTATTAGAAAGTTTAAAAGTCGAATTTTTTACTCATTTTTTTTGGGTTAAGAGAACATATTACGTCTTTTAGCTCCCTAAACAATCTTACATTTGTAGCACACTTTCTGATCAATTAATCGACGTATACAAGTAACATTTAAAATAAAATACCTTAATCTATACGATACCTTGTGGTTTTGAACTGCATGATGCAATATATTGCAAGTTGCTTGTGTGTGTGTATATAATGAATAATACGAATAAACACCAACAAGGTCAATGGCAAGAGCAGCAATATGCCTCAGAGACACCGCGTTAAACAAGTGCATTGACCAGGAACTTGACAACGATAATATACGACAGGCAGCTGCATCATTAGAGGCTGACCCCCCACCAGCCACCGGATCTAAGACGTCAGTAGTAGCATAGACATTGACCGTTAGCAATGTGAAAGTCTTCTCTTTGTACGAAGCTTCAAAGATAGTACTGGCAGCTGCCGATAATTTAGCTCTCTCTCTCGTAAAAAATCTATTGTCTTCTCAGCTAGGTCTTAACTGTGAAAACGTTGAAGTTGAATTCTGCCTTTATTTGTTTACTCTTATGCCATTATAATAATCAAAGAAATTAATGAGTTTGGGGTGTTGACATTTTTTTATGTAACTACGCAATAACCAGATAAAATTATAGACACATACTACGAATATGTATACATTAAAGTCAGCAAACGCAGGGATATTCATATTTATATTTAAGGAGAGGCTCTTAAAGAAGAAACGATCTGCAAAAACACATAGTTAGAAAATCAAAGGCAAGAGAGGCTTGCTGAAAAGGGTGTTTTCGAAATGTCAAGTTCCGGTGGTGCAGCTATAGAAGAAAGGGCGGTGCAATTTGGATTGACTAGCCGTGAAGATTCAGGCAGCAGTCAAGAGGCTAAGAAGGTACTTAATTTACAAAGTTTCTATGATCACTTTTTGTGAATATTAATGAACGATCATATGCTTACCAAATCAACTGAACTTGATGTTTTCATGTTATCTATATTGAAATGTATGATGCATGTGATCAATCTCCAGAATAATTTTCAATGTTTAGAATTTTCCTGTTTCTGATGATTTTAAAAGTCAACGGCCTAGGATAATACATTCATACATGTTAATGACTGTCATATGGTTAGGTTAAAATTAGAGGAGAATTGCAAGATCTACAAAATGAAGCCATCTTCATCCAACGAGGAGTCAAGCATTAGCAAAGTGGCCAATTACAGAGAGAGAGAGAGAGAGAGAGAGAGAGAGAGAGAGAGAGGCTTTAGATTAACAACGACCCTGTTGATGTCTTTTACTTATTAGCAGATCATAAGAAAGTGTGGTTTATGTTTTCTTTTACTTATTATCTGGTTTGTTTCTTTTATGATTATCAGATCTCTTTCATATATGTGTGTGTGTAGATTGCATAAAACTCATACGATGGACCGACCAACATGATAATTGCTGCTTAGTTTATACCTTACAGATGCTCAGGAGTTTTCTTTTTCTTTTTTGAGAAGCATATATGAATTTATATATTAATTACTCTATATAGTTTCCTAATTGTTTTGATAGAAGTATATTTTCTTAATTTCTTGATCTAATTTTATGGTTGACAAAAATCCTTCTCTGATGAACCTTTTACTTTCTTTTGTTGATCAGGAGGAAGTAATTGAATCTGCCAAAAGCGAAATGGGTGATGTGAGAGAAGAAAATCACAGATTAAAGATGATGCTGGAGCGAATTGAGAAAGATTACCAGTCTCTCCAGTTGCGCTTTTTCGACATTCTTCAGCACGAAACTAGTTCTAAGCAATCTACAGATTCAGCCCCATCCCATGATGAAACTGAAGAATCTAATGAGCTGGTGTCACTTTGCCTTGGAAGAAGTCCAAGCGAGCCTAAAAAGGAAGACAAGTCTACAAACTCTGCCAAAAGTAGGGAAAATGAAGAGTTGAAGGCTAACTTGACTCTTGGATTGGATTCCAAGATTCTGACATCCACAGAAACTGCGTCAAATCCAAGCCCCGCAGAAAGTGTAGAAGAACCGAAGGAAGAAGCTGGAGAAACATGGCCACCAAGCAAGATTATTCCAAAAAGAAATGGAGATCATGATGAGGCTGCACAACAAAGCCAAGCGAAAAGAGCCAGGGTTTGTGTGAGAACAAGATGTGAGACACCCACAGTAAGTAGTATAGTAATATTAATCAATTGATCTAAACTTTCCTTAACTTTTCATTAATTTGAATTGATTTTCAATATCTATGGCGTTTAATTTCTAAATTCCGTGCTGTGAACACTACGTGCAGATGAATGATGGATGCCAGTGGAGGAAATATGGACAGAAAATTTCCAAAGGAAATCCATGCCCACGAGCATATTATCGTTGCACTGTTGCACCATTATGTCCAGTAAGAAAACAGGTAAAAACCCTTCGTTAACATAACGCCTACACTGTACTTGAGGTTTCCTCAAGTGTACGAGTCGTTATTGGTATTAAGTTACGTAAAATTATAGGAGTTCCTTTTCTAGACATGAAGAGATTATCTGAACAAGTTTTCAAACATGATTTCAGGTGCAAAGATGTGCTGAGGACACATCGATCTTGATCACTACCTATGAAGGAACACATAACCACCCACTTCCAGTTTCAGCCACAGCCATGGCTTCTACCACCTCGGCAGCAGCTTCGATGTTATTATCTGGCTCTTCAACCTCTCAGCAAGGCCTTGGTTCCCATATCAATGCGACCTCTGCTCGTACTGAACTCAACGGATTAAGCTTCAGTCTTCACGATCATTTGAGAGCAAAGCAAATCTACTTTCCAAATTCTTCCTCGCCAGCGTTCCCAACAATTACTTTAGACCTTACCACCTCTCCCTCTACTTCAACTACTCCTTTCGGTAGGTTCTCTTCAAGCTTCAGTTCAACCTCAAGATATCCCTCAACAAGTCTTAACTTTTCTTCCACCGAACCCAACTCTCTACCCCCAATATGGGGAAACGGGCTCCATAATTATGGCACACGATCCTATAATCATCAACAATTATATCAATCATTCATGGAGAAGAACCACCAGGCCGCAGCTTCTCAACAGGTTTTAACAGATACCTTAACAAAGGCAATAACGTCGGATCCAAGTTTTCGAACAGTAATCGCCACGGCTATTTCATCAATGATTGGAGGTGGAGGTAGTGCAATTGCAAACAATAGAAACCAAAGGGCCGGGGATCAGAATTGTTTTGGGCAGAATTTGAACTTTGGCGAGACCATGACTACATCGGCATTCTCCATCAATTCATTGTCCCAGAACGGGAAAGGATGTGCATCAAGCTGTTTCAATGGATTGTCATCTTCGACATCTCAGAAGGGAAGTAGTCAGCTTCAACCGGCATTGCCATTTTCTGTATTTAACAGTGCCTCTATGCCTAATAATGACAATGAGGAACACAAGAGTTAAGACAGCAACAAGAAAATGTAATTTCGTTAAGACAGCAATAGTTGCAGTACTATATAATATTTGGGACATTCTTGTGATTATATTATATTTAGTATGCCAATAAAAAACAAAAAGATTGAAATGTATAGATTAACTGTTTTACCTTCCTATGGAGTTGAGTTTTGGGATTTGTACATTAAATCATGAGCAATGTAGAAGCTAGAAATACAGTGTTGAATTTTGAGACACTGCCTGGACACCAATTACAATTCTTCAACAACAGTCATTCCAATATTCCATAATAACTGCAGGTCTACTGCGCGTTCCGCTAACGTCCCAGTTCCCATAAAAAGATGTCCATGGGATAATCAACGACAAGGATTTGAGTTTGAAATTTTATTTTCATAATTCCATACCTTTATTTTTGTTGTGGCCGTTGGATTCATTCTATATCGTGGTGGGTATTATAAAGTGTGGCTCTCCTTTCTAGCACTAACGTCTAACTACTGCTATATATATATATATAGGAATCATTTATTCTTATATAATGAAAACATGCTGACTGAGTACTGCACGAGAAATAAATGGACATGATCCCATCACTTCTTAATAAATCTTTCTCTTATCCATGTGACGAAACTTGAAGACAACTTTTATTAAGAGGCTTAGTTTAAATACATGTGATGCTATTTCTTTGAGAAGCTCTGATTAATTTCATAATAAATATGATAAAACTCTAGGCTGCACCGAATTTGCATTTATGCTTTCACGTGATAATATATATGTGTGTGTGTGTGTGTGTGATGATCAACGAAATATTAATGGTTGTATATAAATGGATTTCTAAAACTCCTTTCTATCACCTAAAATTATTTTGAAATCACTTTAGAGAGAGTCCAAGTATTTGAAATATATTAATCTTTTTTATTTGTCATGTTGATAACTTCCTACTGCATAGCAACTTAATGATCCTGACATTCATGAAATCGACGTTGTATGGATGTTTGGGAGTTCATGAATTATGGTCAACAAATCTTACAGACTGCATGATACATTGGTCAAAGTTTCACAACTACCTACTAGAGCAATGTATTAGAACTGGCGGACAACTCCTGGTCAAAGTTTCACAACTACCTACTTTTGGTTTCTGTGCCCCTTCCTTATCATCTCTTCAGGTGGTGGAACGAATTCTAAGATGGTTTTCTTGTGTTCAAGGTTACAAATTAATTTTTGTAAGAGCTCACTTATAGGAATAAATATTTATAATTTTTATTGTGCTAATCTACTAATTCCATTTATTATAAACATGATACTTTGCCTAGCTCTTACCTGAGCCTACCTTTACGCTCTAACCCAACATTGATATCTACCTGGAAACCGTGATTCAAAAGTTCAGAAGCAAGCTTTCAACATGGAAGGGGAGATTACTTAGCATGGCAGGAAGGATATGTTTACTGAAGAGTGTCTTGAATTCATTACCTCTCTATTTTATATCAATCTTTCTTATGCCACAAGGAGTTTGCAAGCTGTTGACCTCAATCTAGAAGCGGTTTTTATGGTTTGGAGCCTCAAAACATAGAAACATTTGCAAGGTGCAATGGCAAATTGTGATGCGAGACAAATGCAAGGGAGGACTTGGGATTGGCTCTCTACTGGCGAAAAACAAAGCCATGCTATTTAAATGGGTATAGCGGTTAGGTACACCTAATACTTCTCTTTGGAAAGATTATATTTGTAAAAAATATGCACCAATTTTTACAAATGGCCTGCCAACATTTTCTCAAAGACTCACGGGAGTGTGGCGTGGTATAATGTCTCTCTTGCAACCTGTTGATCCTTCTTTCGATACTATTAGAAGCATCATTTGGCATGTTGTTGGAAATAGCTTATCTATCTGTTTCTGTACTGATGTGTGAGTCAGATCGGTTACTCTTCAAAATATCTTTTCAAGATTGTTTCTTGTCTCTAGTTCTCGGGATGCAACAGTGGAAGATTCAGGGCAATGAATTCAAGCAAATTGGGTCTAGTCCTTAAAATGGCGAAGAGAACTTATGGTCTATGAGTCAGAAGATGCAACCTCTCTTAATTCTCTCCTAGCTTCATCTGTTGTGAATAATAGTGGTCATGACAAGAAAATTTGGACAACCACCAGTGATAAAAGCTTTTCAGTGAATACCTGTTGTGCTTTGATCAAACAAACTATAAATGAAAGGGATCTTCCCTTTCAAATAGATGTTTGGTTGAAGAATTACCCTTCAAAAATCCAATGCTTTATTTGACTAGCTATTCAAAATAAACACAACAGGAATAGTTTCTTGCTTCATCGTCGCTTAGTGTTAAAGGCTCAAGCAACTTGCAACCATTGAGTTAATTGACAGAAAGTTTTTGTATTAATTGTGGTGGTGCACAAGGAGAGCAACCATCTTTTTGTATTTATATTTTTAGGGTTGTGTATAATATAATGATGGAATGTATTATATATGATAACTATTCCTATATAAGAGTATTTACATATATAGGGTCTATTTTCTTAATACATCCCGTCAAGCTTAAGGTGGAGATTCCACTCGAAGCTTGGATCAAAAGTAAGCAAACGGGACTGGAGAAAGAGGCTTGGTAAGAACATCAACTAGTTGATCCTTGGAGGAGATGAACCGTACCTGAATTTCTCACTTAGTAACACGATCATGGACAAAGTGATAATTAACTTCAACATGTTTAGTACGAGTGTGGAACACTGGATTGACAGCTAAGACTTTGTATTCTGTTTCAGTAGAAGACCTCGCAACAATACGTTGTTTCCTGAATTTCCATGAAATAGAGGTAGAACTAAGGTACACAATATAACCACTTGTGGATTTATGATTGTTAATACTGTCTGCCCAATCAGCATCTGTGAAACCATGAAGAGACAAGAGAGAATCTCGAGTGATGTGCAGACCATAGGTTATTGTAGCCTGGAGGTAACACAGGATACGTTTAACAGTAGACCAATGATCCTCAGTGGGGGCATGCATAAATTGACATACCTTGTTGACTGCATAGCAAATATCAGGTCTAGTGAAGGTAAGATATTGTAATGTCCCAACAATCTGGCGATACCGTGTGGGATCAGAGTAAAGAGTACCAGGCATGAGTTCTAATTTGGAGGAGGCAGACAGAGGAGTATCAACCGATTTGCAAGAAGCCATACCTGCTCGCTGGATGATATCAAGGGCATACTTGTGTTGGCTTAATAAGATACCTATAACAGTAGACTTAACTTCAATGCCTAAGAAGAAATGAACAGAACCCAAATCCTAAAGCTTAAATTCTGATTGCAGCAAATTAATCAATCTATGAAGCACATTTGAGTTACTGCCGGTTAATAAAATATCATCAATATACACAAGCAGGTAAACCATGGCACCATCGAGAGAGAGAAAAGTATCACCCTTGGATGCTTGAAATCCAATGGAGATTAAAAACTCACTCAACCGGTTGTACCAAGCGTGAGGGGCTTGTTTCAAGCCATACAAAGATTTATGAAGACGCCACACATGAGACGGGAGTGCAGGATCAACAAACCCAGGCGGTTGTGCCATGTATACCTCTTACTGAAGAATGTCATTCAGGAAGGCATTATGAACATCCAATTGATGAATGTTCCAACCATATGAGACAACAATAGTGAGCACAAGGCGAACCGTTGTAGGCTTAATCACTAGACTAAACATCTCCAAATAATCAATCCCCTCTTGCTGAGTGAAGCTATGGGCAACCAACTGTACTTTATATCAGGCGACCCAACCATCAACATGTATTTTAATCATGTAAACCCATCTACTGCCAATCACATTCAAATGCAAGTGCAAGTTCAAAGTATAAATGAAAGTCTTTGATGATCAAGATTAAATATCTTTTATACAAGAAATTAAGGAATTAAAAAGGAGGTAAAAATAATTGATGATCATAGCAATCAAGTCTTTGTCTTGATGCATTTTAGATTTGGTCCTAAATCATTTGGATTAGTTATAGTTGGAAATACTAACAAATAACAATAGTTTATATCAGTATATTAATATAAGTTATCGAAGACCCTTACTTATGGTATGTCCATTCATCTATTTGGTTTTTTACTTTTTTCAAGGAAACACACCAGTTTCTCTCCTTATGATTTAGCCTACTACACCAGATAATATGAAGAAAAAAAATAGAAAAGACCGAAATGTATCATTCTCATACATGAATAATTTATATATTCTATTGAAAACATTACACGTTTTATATATGCATGTTAGCAAGCAGGAGCTGTGTTATTATTTAGCTAACAACTATTTGAATGGCCTTTTATCATTTGATACATGGCTAAACTCTTTTCAAAAATCTTACAACTCAAATGATCACTTTTAGAGCTTTATTGGCATGTTGTTCTATTTATTGGTATACTAATATAGCAATTTGTTTGAAACTGACACAACTTACATTATCATATATCCTCTTCTTTTAATAAATGTATCACACTTTATGTTGGACCTTAAATCCTATTATAACTCTAATTTAAGAATATTATTCTCTCATTCTCAACCATGCTTCTTTACTTTATCATTTATTGGGATCTTCCGAAGTCAAATTAAGTAATCGTTAAGTTTTGTGCTTAAACTTGTATATCCACTATACTAGAAAGCTATTAGTCTTTAAATCTCTTGTTGAGAGATTACTTGTGAAGATGAAAGTGAGACCTAAAACACATGGGATCATGTCTAAAGCTTAGATTAAGCTTTGAAATGAATGATAGGGTTTTGATCTTGAGCTTGAGAAAAGGCCATGATTGTAAAGGTTGTAATCTTGAGCCCATAAAAAAGATCATTATATAAATGAATAGAAATACCCAAGCCTACAACTTTAAGAGTGAACTTTATAGTTAGGTTGAACCACTATAAAAATCACGATCTTCAAACTCTTTTTCATGCTCTTTTTTATTTTTCTAGCAGCATAATATTTGATTTTATTATATTGGTGTTGCTAAATAGAGTGATATTTGGAGTTTTAGATTTTTAAAAGAAAGAGAATTAATTTTTACTTTGTAACCTAATTCATCCTTTTACATAATATCATAAGGGATATCTCGATCAGTTAATTTATGATTTGTAAGGGTAAAATATAAAGAAAAAAAAGACTCGACACATAGTTTTATAGTAACTAAGAACCCTAATTAATCTTTAGAAATTTTAGATAAGAGTCTTGTTATATAATAGAAAATATAGGAGCCAATAATGGGTTCTCTATTGCTGGGGTGTCGAGTTCTCAAAATAAGCGACAACCTATATTCCATATACAAAACAAAGCACATAATGGACGATAAAAAAAAGTATTCATCAATTCAAATACTCGATAATGAAACATCTAAAGATCTTAGCCAAAAATGAGTCATCTAATTCTAGGTTGCGCTCCTAAATAAAAGACAGCTTATTCATTGTGTATAAAAAACAAAACACATAATAAACATCAAAGGTATATTCACCAATTCAAATACTCAATAATCAATATACAAGAATAGAAACTAATAAACGAGTCATTTAATCCTGGGTTAAGTTTTCAAATAAAAGACAAGTTTATACATCATATATTGAGGGGGAAAACCATGAAAATGACACAACAAAATATATGAACATGTATTAACCAATTCTATTTCCTAATAGTCAACTCCCAAGGATAGAAGCTGATAACGGGTTATCTAATTATTGGTTGAGTTCTTGAATAAAAGACATTTGATACACAAACATAAACATAAACACAATCATATATGCATAAAAAGTTTACACCGAGACCGAACCATTACGCCTATGATATACCAATTCAAATATGATCCTTCAAATCTCATCATAAAGTATAGATTTCCATTTTTTTTGTCTAAAAATAAATAAATCACTAGCACTTCATACCCTAACCCCAACATTTAAAATATTAATAATACACACAAAAATTACAATACATAAAAAATTCAAAAAATACACAAAATCATTCAAGATCTATAATTGACCTTTATAGTCGTGGAAAACAGTCAAAAGCTATTGGAAGTGGTTTGGACAACGTTAAAAAACTAGGCAGTGTTGACATATGCATCCATGTGTCACCAATATTATTGGTGCATGTAACTATGCACCTCTATTATTAAGGTTTGTTTTATGGCCGATCAACATCGGCTTCCTCCTTTTTTGCTCCCTATACCAATGGTGAGGACCATTGCCATTCTAGGATAGAGAGTAAGTCAAGGGAAGTTTCAATTTGACTTAATTTTTTTTCCCTCCAACACTAGTTTGTTGATTGGTTCAAAAGCCAACACATTGCAAAGAGAAGGGTCATGACTGGTGTGGTGGTTGTGTTGTTTTGCATAGTGGTTTAGCTAGTGCATGATAGGGGGTTGCTTTGACTTCAACAAATAGAGAGGGAGATGGCTTAATGACTGGTGTCTGTGGTGTTGGTGTTAGTTCGAGTGATGCATGATCTATTTGATTTCAAGTGTGGTGGTTAGTCAATGTGATTTATTGATAGTTATCTAGGTTCAAGAGTGGTTATTAATGGTGGTTTTAGTTTTTATGAGAGAAAGAAGGATGGCTATTGGGTTATTACGGTTCATATGCAGGGCTTAATTTGGCCAATGATAAGGATAAGGTTGTGATTGCAGGATAAAAAAAAAAAGGGATTTTTGGTCAATGTTGCTTTGATCGAAATCTGGTAGAGTAAGAGGAGAATGAGAAGTAATAGGTTACAACTAGGGTTTTTGTTTTAAAAAAAGAGTTTGTTTTTTTTCTTTGTTTGTTTTTTTTAGCCTACGTGTTTCCAAAGTTGACCCCTTTATGGTTATTCTAATCTCTTTTTTTTCTTTACTTGATGGGTATTTCTATACATATTTATATTGTTGGGATTCTTATTGGGATTCCTATTAGAACATGAAAAATCAAAACTAGAAAACAATATTGGAGGATTTTTAAGTTATTTTCTTCTTGAATGACAATCTCTCTCTATAATTTTTCTAATCTTGCTATCTTTATTTATTTTTCTCTTTATTTTTTGTATGATATTTAATTATATTTTTTTATCCTTTATCATCGTAGTCCATTTTCTTCTTTGCCCATCATTTATCTACTAAATATTTTTTAGTTTTTAGAAACTTTTCAAAATAAAACAAATGAAAGTATCAAGAATTATGAAATGATCATAAATTGACTTAAATGTATTGAAAAGACATTTTCTTGGAATTTTTTATTTTTGAAAATACATTGGAAAAAAGGGTTAAAATAGGTTATGATTATTGCCCATTGTTTACAATACTTACAGTACAAGGACATTGAAAAAATCATTTTTCTATGTATAGTAAGTTTGTAAAGAAATAAAAAATATCAAAAAAGAAAGATCATTTGAAAATATAACATAGGATAATGACTAAATAAAAATAAAAGTAACTAAGATTAAGAGACGATCAATCTTAGTATGAGATTGAAATAAGTCAAAATCATTTAGGAAAATGACTAAGTAGAAAACAAAATGGCTAGATAGCGAGATGATCAACCTCGACATGAAATCAAAATAAGTCAAATTGAGAGGCAACCAACCTCAATTTGAATTATAAATGTGCCAAATCAAAAGGCGACCAACATCCTTAAAAAATATAAATAGGTCATGTCAAAAGGTGACCAACTTCAATAAGAAATCTAAATGGGTCAAATCGAGAGGCGATCAATTTTAACAAAAAAAAACTATATGGGTCAAATTAAGAGTAAATGGATCTAAATGAGAGACGACCACCTCAATAAGAAACCTAAATTGGTCAAATTGAGAGGCGACCAACCTTCACGATAAATATAAATCAATCAAATTAAAAGACGACCAACTTCAATATAAAATCTAAATGGATCAAGTCTGGCAGCTAAACTTAATAGAAAGTCTAAATGTGTCAAACTGAGAGAATCAAAAGGTAAAAAACTTCTATAAAAAAAAAATCTAAATAGGTCAAATTTAAAGGCGACCATCCTTAACAAACAAATCTAAATGGATCAAATTAAAAGATGATCAACCTCAACATGAACATGAAATTTAAATAGGTTATATCAAAAGGTTACTAACCTCAATATGAAATTGAAATGGGTCAAATACAGAAGTGACTAACCTCAAAATGAAATCTAAATAGGTCAAATTAAAAGGCAACCAACCTCAAGAAGAAATTTAAATGAGTCGAATCGAGTGTCGACCAACCTTAACATGAAATCTAAATGGGTCAAATTAAGACCAATCTCAATATAAAATAAAATGTTACCTCAATTATAAACCTTAGTTTGATTTATCAGACTATAGGATTTTGGTATGAACCTTTTGATTTCCAAGGTTGAAATCTTCGGATAGCAAGACTTGAAGTAAGGTTGAACTTTCCTAATGGCAGGCTTGAAACTTTCTAATAAAAGGGCCTGGAACTTCTTAAAGGAAAGGCCTAAAATTTATGATGGAAAGGCATCAAACTTTCATGATAGAAGGGCATAAAATGTTTCCTGATACTAGTGATTGAAACTTCTTGAAGATAGAGCTTGATTTCTTAATTGTAAGGCATGAACTTCCTAATAGTGAGGCTCAAAATTCATGATGGCATGGATTAAAACTTCATGATTGTAGGTCTTGAACTTTCCTTATTTGATAAAACAAAATCTCTTGATGGTAGGGCTTAAATTCCTAATGACAAGGCTTGACTTTTTAATGGCAAGGCTTAAACTTCTTGATCTAATAAACTAAAATATCTTGATAGCAATGTTTTACTCTTGTGTCTCTTTAACCTTTTGTTGAGCTAACCACCATGGCCTCCCAATGGCCTTTCTTTTAATGGACCATGAAGATCTTGGGACCATTCTTTATGGCCTCGGGAAGAAGACATTTTATTCTAGTTACAATTTAGTATTTCATTACGTGGGTAGAAGCTGAAGTCTTAACATAGATAAATACAAACAAAGTCATTTTATTTTTTATGAAAAAAATATTATTTGCAAGTTTGGACTTTCTAAAATTTTGATCATAGATAATGACACCCAATTTGATAACATAAAAATGAGATAACAGTATTAAAAGCTCAATATTGAACATATTCTTTAGTATTAGATCCACAGACCAATAGAAAGCAAAAATCATAAACAAACTTTTTTTTATTTCTTTACCAAATCAGTGGCATCTCTTAAGATGGTAGGCCAATAGAAGTTATCTCATGTGGTCTTGGTAGTTAGGGCTCTGGATTCTAATTGAATGCCGCAAATACCCCTTTGAATTTCTTTTAACATATATCCACTTTCTTTCAGTGACATGTATTTATATAAAGGCATCATGGTTAACCTTTTATATAATATGTCATCTATGAAAAAATAGTCAGTTGTTAGCTCATTAATCTAACAATTTGTACTCCATTTCATGGTTATTCTCTAGTAAGTAGTTACTGCTTAAGCAAACTCCTCCAATATTTGTTTTTTATGCAGTTACATAGTGGTCACCATCTCATTTCCCTCTTCTTATGTGCTAGAGTTTTATGTATCTCTATCCAAACTTTATGAGGTAACTCCATCGAGTTGTTACTAGCAAGTTTTGAGATTATGCTAACCTTATCACTTTTTATCATGTTTTTTTTCTATAGAGATTGATTTTTTTTTTTCTTTTTAATTTTAGATGTGTGAGCACCCTCATTAATACTTGATCATGAAAGGCTTTTTGTCTTTAAACTATCTCTAACATTGCTCCATTATAAATTGGGAGTCATTATACGCATGAAAATGATAGACATTAAGATTTTAAGCTAAATTAAAACTAAATAATACTGCTTTATTTTTCCATATTATTGGAGAAATGGAATTCAAAATGAAACCTATATTCAAAAGTTTGTCCCTGAATCTTGTCAATACAATCCAAGCTTTACTTCCATTTATGTTTGAGGATCCATCTATACATAATTCCAATGGGTTTAACCTTAAGCTATACTCTATTGTTATCTGTTATACTAATGTTGATGACTCTATAAACAAGCATTTTTTTTATTAAAATCTATCATGGCTTGAGCTTTTATGATTGGTCTAAATTGGTATTGAATTCACCCAATTCAATAGCCTACTTAATTAGGTGTCCTAAAAAATTAGGTTTATGAAGGATATATCTTATAGGCTAATTAGTCAACATAATCTCCTCGTATGCTTAGAAGTATGGCTTTAGCTTTAGCAAAATTAACCAATATAAGGATCACCTTTTCAATTTTTAAGTACCTGGTCTTAGCATTATGGAGAACTTTGTTAGTACAATGCACTTCTTATATATCCCTTTCTCTTATCATACCAACATTGTACTAACACCCAAATCATCCACCCCTCGATAAAGAAAAAGATCATCACCTTTTTCTTGGTTGAGATAGGACTTTTAGAGAGGATAAGTGAGACTTAAGTTCTTTAAGGACTTATTGACATTATGGAGTCCATTTAAAATTATAGTTATTATTTCAGGATTTGAAAAAATGCAAACAATATCCCCAAGATAAGAGATAAACATGTTTATAGCTACAATCCTTCCAATCAACCTTTATACATCCCTCACGCAAAAAAAGGGCATGTTTAGAATGACCTGGATCTTCTTAGAATTAGGCTCAATCCTTCTGCTACTAACTAGGAAGCCCAAAAAATTTTCTCTTTTCATGAAGAATGCATACTTGGCAAGATTAAACTTCATCTGGTGTTAGCTTAGAACAAAAAAACTTCTTGCAGGTCCTAGAGATGTTGTTTAAAAGTCATGCTTTTAATCAATATGGCATTATTTTCGTACCCGGTTGACCTTTGAAGGCTTTATTCACCATCTATTAATAGGTGGCTCCATAATTTCTTAAGTTAAAAAGCATGGCTCAATAGTGAAATGTTCTCCTGTCAAAGATAAATGTTTTTTTCTCTTTATTGTTTGAATGTTTGGGTACCTAGTGACACCCTAAATTAGCACCAAATGAGCTCAAATATTCAAATTTAGTAATGGAATCTACCAATCTATTTATCTTATGCAATGTAAATTGTCCTTAGAGCATACCTTATTAAGGCTAGTGAAGTTAACACACATGTTATTATTAGCCATTTGGTATTGATTATAACATTTATCGCGTTGAAAAAAGGTTGTTAAAGTATGGCATTGTAAGCTAAATCCATTTTAATCACCATAAAAGTTTATTGTAGAGTCTGACAATTAAGATAAGTGTCAATGGTAACTATTAGATCTAGCACACTTAATAGTACACCTTTTTCTTCTATCCCAATTAAAAATATCATCACTGATGTCAAATTAGAAGGGTCAACACATATTTATATGATTACTTCTTTGAAGAGAATGTTGAAAGCGCTCTAATTGTCAACTAATACCTTATATATTTAGTGGTTGGAGTGGATCGTGATAATTACTAATGCATTCTTATGTGGAAAAGTCACTGCCTCCATATATTATGGAGTGAAAATGATGGATTAATGATAGGGGCATTGGAGTTATAAAGGGAATAACATTTGTTATCCATAAGCTTTTTATTCAGTGTTGGAATCTCCTCCCAATAATACACCTCCTATAACTATATTGAACTCTAGTAATGCCTATGGAAAATGTTAACTTTTTCTCTTTGTTTCTCTTGTTTTGCTCTTTTCTTAATGAATTGTTGTTGGTTTCCTTATATGGTATGTTTTTCTATCTCTATTTTTAAAGTGTAGCAATCTTTTATGCCATTTCCCTTGTTTTTTTTAGAAATATAATATTTCTTAGGACCAACATCTCATTTCAATCTTAGTGATGTTAAGATAAATAGTCACTAATTCAAGATATATCAATCTACTTCACAATAGACCCTTGGGATTACTTTTGAATGCTTAAGAGTTTTTAAAAGTGCACCTATACTTTGGAAATTCATCTCTAAATTTATGAATATAAGGATGTTCTTGCCGACCTATATTTGCTTCTCCTACATGAATATGGCTCTTTATTACTTGATTTATGGTAAATGTTCATTTTAAATGCAGGTCTATCACATAAATCAAAGGATTGATTGATGAGTTTAATTACTGAAATTGAGAAGACAAAGAGAGGGATAAGCTTAGAAAAGAGATGCTGGTTAAATTCAAATTGGAACACCATTCGGTTATTGGATCATAACTGGAGCTGTAGAACTTGGATTTAGGTCTGGTTTATATGGATAGAAATCTAAAACATAAGCCTAAAACTTTCATGTAAAGTTCAAGATTCAAAAAGACCATTTTCAAATTCAAATTGTAGCAACAACAAAGAAGTCGGAATCTGTCCTGCAGCCCATACACTGTTCAGTGTTTAGCCCATATCTCGAGTTTTAAAATTCCAAATGATCTCATTCTTGTTTTGTTGGAAAGCTGAGACAATGTCCAAGAACTTTTATGAACACTATCTATTCAAATTCTGATGTTAGGAATGACGTTTTCTGTAGACAAGAAGATAAGGATTGTTACCAAGTCAAGAGGTAGTCACCCACTCAACAATTAGTCATCAAATCAATAGTTCTAAATTTTGACCTATAATAGGAGGCATTTGCCATGCATTTAGGCATCTTGGCTTTCAGATCAAGATCATATTCTTGCTTTCTTTTTATTTGTAATGTTTAAGTTTTGCTTTCATTAATCTCTTGTTTATGCTTTTCATCATAACTATGTTCTTATCTAGTTTATTTATGTTTCTCTTCTTCACAATGTTTAGCTAAGTTTATTATGTCAAGGTGAAAAGGTTTCAATAATGGTATTAGAATAGGTATAATATAAACTCAACATGGACTTCAATGTTTATATCCAAGAAAGTTTGTTATTAACATGTCTTATCTTTTTATCTTACCAATTCTTAATATCTTGCTTGTTAAATGATTAATCTAGATTTGTGTTGTACAACCCTTGGGACAACAAATACTTGGCACTTTCATAACCTTGTGTATGGTACAACCGACACCTGTGTTATGAAAGGAACTTAATTTGTTGTTAACATAAGTTAACATCATAAATTCCTGACAATATTTAAAAGTATGGTGTTACTAAAATAAGATAATTAATATGATCATGTTAAAAATTTATAGTGAACTCTTAAGGATAAATCATCCGATTGGAACCTTCTTTGTGTGTGGTTTCCAATTGATTAATAAAAAGAGTTTATATTATACTTATTTCTAATACTATCAGTAGATCCTCTAACCTTGACAATTACTTTTATCTTTGATTAATACTCACATCATTATCACATCTCAAAAGTTCTCTTCAATTCTTTTTCATTTGTTGTTTATAATTTTATATAGTTCACCTCCCTGTAGTTCAACCCCGGTCTTGTCGGGTTATTTATTACTTCGACACTCCTACACTTGGGATAAGACATCAACCCAAAGAGCTTTATCCCAAAGAGATATTGGATGACATGACTGATCTTGGGCTTGAGTGCTGGGCTTAGATGCTGGACTTGGTATTTTTTAGCATAACAAGTTCCTTTGCAAGTGGAGGACCCTTCAATCGTGAGGATAGAAAATAAATAGAGAGATGAAAGAGGGAGAAAAGTTCCATATAATGGTGAAGAGGACGGTGTTTTTCTGAATCCCTTATGATATGGGTGGTATTGGCCCTGTTTGTCGAAAATCACATGGCTTACCTGATGGTTGAAAGTTAGGACCTTTTTCTTGACCAGTAAAAACAACGAAGAATGTATGTGCAATCAATAACAAATGGTCTATTTAAATTGGTGAATATATTTTTCATCGATGCATCCGATCAAGAGACTTTGTACATGAGATTTTGACATATTACAATTACTTTCAAAACAAGCAATCCTGGTAGTTCTTGCCTAGTTGTTAAGCCCAAATGGCTAGTTTTTTTCCCCATCAATATGCATCCCTTCTTATGACTTCAAGTAACATGATTTCCAACACTCATGAGCTTTAATTATTAGCATAATTTAGTGAAAGGTAGCATCATACATGGGAGGACTCGTCATTTGTAGGACAAAAAAGTTCATGGGTACAAGGTGTTTGGCTCATACCGACAAGACAAACTCTTCATGTCAAGTTTGGAGAAAACGATGATTCAAAATGAAATCATAAATAATATATAAACCATGAATATTTATTTCGATAACAGCATGATTTAAAAGCATTGAAGTGTTTCTTACATCTTGCAGCAACAGAGGAAACAAGTAATCAAATAAAGTACACATGATGGTGCGAGAAACCAACACCGTTAATAATAAAGCCTTGACTATAAATTCACTCAAACACACACCAAAAGCAAAAAAATTTATGAGATCACCAGTACATTTTATACCAATTAAACATAAGATAACTCGCCTTTCCTCGCAGCAACTGCTGAAAGATTTACCTCTTCCATGCTGGCTGGCTCACCTTCTCTGAAAATGAAACGAATAATCATCACAAAATCCAAAACGCTAAAACTTTCAAACTCAATTTGATAGCACCACAGATATATCAGAGAAAGGCAACTGTTAAGCACACACTGTTGTTTTGGTGGATATGCAGGAAGAAAGGAATTGTAGTGGTGACAGAAGTCAATGGATTATACGTTCACATATTGAAAGGAAAAAAGAAAAGTTGCATTTTAAGATTAATTTGCCAGTTAGAAAGCACATGCAGTTCGAGATTGAGACAGATTCTCCCTCAGCCCTCGCCAGCGACAACATTAGACAACAAAGGACAAGCAGCAAAGGCTAAAATTTCAATATTCCACGATTCTGGAACTGGCAGTCTGGTACATGCCCCAAACCTGTCCCATGAGTGATAACGGCATAACATAACTAAGAATACTCAGGAATTCTTACCATTACCATCTTTAGTGGAAAACAATAATCTGTCAACTCTGCTTCTGCCCTTGTTGTTTGTATGAACTTTCCTCTGTGTCTGGGGTGACACTAATTTCAATTCACCACCCTTGCTGGCTGGAAGAGAATGCGTCCGGATAAAAAAAAATTCAACCCCATCTTGAACAATACTTGGAGATCCTTGTCCTCTAAGTTTTGCTTTTGCAGATTCAGTTGCCGCCATATAGCTTGGAACTGTTGTTGCGTTCTGTGAGACACTCTCTTGATATTCCTGTTTTGTTGAAGATCTTCTCCTCCTAGTTGTCTTACTATCCTTGCTACATTCCTCCTTGGAATTTATATCCTCAACCACCACGTGAATGTTATCAGCACTACTTTCCAGATGATTAAACTGAGCATTGGGCAGCTTCTCATTCTGCAAACTAACCGTCTCCTTCGTTGTCAATGGTTTAGGAGAAGTTTCTGTCTCAACTTTTTCTAAATCTTTTGTCATTGAAACCATGGGATCACTCGTCTTATTCGAAGGATTATCTGTGATATTCATGAGAACATCACGAGTAGGAGATCCTGGCACCTTTATTGGGCTTAGCTTTGGCTTTTCAGTCACAGTTTCTGAGCCATCAGGAGCCCCTGGGCTGGATGCAGAGATTTTCCTCAAACTTTTCCTTACCCTCTCAAGTTCACTTGGAGGGTTTTCCTGTGCTGATTTTGTTTGATTACTCCAAGGTTTTCTCATGTTGTTCTTAGGTTTTCCAAACTCAGTAACAGAACGCAATGAGTTATTGTCAGCATTGACAGCAGGAATCCTCCACACACCTCGTTTCTGCCTGCCATCGTTATGCATGCTTTGAGTGCTGGGCTGCTTTAAACTAGACCTTGTGTCAAGAACCCGCTTTTTCTGCGGAAATGATTCCTGGAAAAGGAATTTTGACCACCGTTCTAGCCAGTTCCAAGCTGAGTTTTGTTCGACCACATCATAATGGTGGTTCAGGGGCATAGCAGTGGATGATGAAGCTAGAAGCTGAATAAGTAAAATTGAATGCGATCGGTTCCTTTATCATATATAAGAAAGCAGAAAATATAGCTAGAAAAAATGAGTATACCTTACAGATAAAAGCATTTGTATATAGCTTCTCAGGCCTGGTTACTGTATCTAATTCAATTGGATCAACTTGCTTAGCATCATCCTGTTGAAGTAAAGCGTATTATTTAGACAACGCATGCACTTGAAACCACGAAGGTTAACATTTTATGCTATGCAAAAAGCTTGAATTGTTTTAAATGGAGAGAAGGGGAAAGGATTAAAACAAATAAGATTGTTCACTGATCAATTGTAAGTATTTCAACAACGAGGAATGGCATAGATTGCAGAATGTTTTGTTCAGAGTAGCAGGTACTTCAAGAGTCAACATATGGATTGAAAACAATCGAGTTAGTTGTCTTGCGAGAAGTTACCAGAAACCTTCCTGGACTTCCCTTTGTGAGTGCTTCCTGCCCATTATCCAGAACTCTAACCCCTCGTCCCCGAATTAGAGCCTGCAACTTAACAATCCCTTGCAAGCAGTGCAAAGTAGCAACAGCTTGTCTCCTTACCAAGTGTCCACGAAAGAGTGCTTGAAGTCTTATGATACCCTTGAGGACATGAAATGACCTGCGAGCCTTCACAAATATGTAATTGTATTGTATTAGCCTTAACATGGAGAAATTGCGTAACTTGAATAAGGACAAGCTAGAAAATCTGTTGCAAATTTGTGATCAACACAAAAACAATAAGAACAGCAACTTTTGATGCACAATTTAATTATCACATTTCCAACAGGCAATCATATAATGTAGATATCAGTTATAGCAGAACTTAAATAGCCTTCTGATGATGCTTGTTTTAATATAGTGGCTGTAGGAACTCAGTTTTTTGTTGTAATTTTTCGGACTACATTTTGGCTGATTCAAAAATAAATTCCCACATTTATACTCATTCTCCTCACGTCCTCCCACAAACCCCTTTTGAGAATTCAAAGAACTGCATTTGTCATCAACTCACATTTGTGTGCCAATGAACAATGTATGTCTCTATAATTTTCTTGACATGGGATTGACAAAAACACAGTATATCCACAAAAGAAAACTACCAAATAGCCCCTGAAAGCAGCCTGAACCTCTGTGGCAGCTTGCTCTTGCCTGATGTCCTCTGAAGTGTCTGGAAAATCCAACCCCATAGTTTCTTCTGTATCTGCACTATGTGCTCTGAGCAATAAGACAGCTTATTCATGTGGAAAGCTGGTTCCTATTTCATTAGATTCTCATATTTACCATTTTTATCTGACACATGAGATGGTGGATCTGAGATTACAGGAGGACTCAATGTCAAGTCAGCAGTTGATCCTTTAGAAATAGCAAATGCCTCCTTCACTGCAGCTCTCTTCATGAAAAAAGGTAGATTGAAAAATTAGAACTTGCTTTTGTTGTCATGTTGAAAAAAAAAACAAAAACAAAAAATCATCATAACAGAAGATAAAAGTGTTTACATTTGTTTATACAAAAATTAAGCAGCGAATATGTTTCACTGAATCTGTTGGTAGTTTGCTATTATTACCTGAGCATCTTAATCAATATAACCTTTCATATTCATACTGAAACAAAAAACACAAGCCTGCACTCCTGCCTGTGCTCACACACATGCACCTGAAGATAGAGGGAGAAGAGAGAGAGAGAGAGAGAGAGACATACATTTGAAAAGCTAGATTTATATGATTTCTTCCTAAAGATTACAGTCTTGATCCAATTTCCTGCCGATTTTCCCATTGCAGGAAACCTAGATCATGTAAAGTGAAACTTGTGTCTGAAGCCCTGCATAAAATAACAGAGCTCAACTCATACATTTCAACAACTTCAAAAATGAAACAGATCAAAAACTGTGCTAAGGAGAAAACTTTTCTACAACAATATGACATCTCGCAACTTCAAGCTCTGTCTAATACTTTGCTACAACAATCCACATAGCATTCATCAGCAACATTTTCAGTAAACAAAAGCACAATCTAATACAAACACCAATAAAAAGCCTACATGCTAAAAAAAAAACAATTACAGCACAACTCATCATCAGCATAATGCATGGACAGCCAAGTGTAAGAGAATATCAAAATCATCAAAACCCACTTCAGTAACTAACAAATATTCAAGAAAAAGCAACCACGGTATCTTAAAACATACAATATCCTTTCTGTACAAGTCACATTCCATTATATAAAGAGAAAAAAAAAACACAAGAAAACAATTTTCATTATATATCAAAGCAAATTTAGACACTGAAAATAAAATTTGAGATCAATGTACTAGAACTTAAAGAGAATTGGCCCGATAAATGGCCCAAGAAAACAGCAGTACATGGCCAAGCATATTAACTAAGTCAAATATAAACACATTGCAGAAATGCAACTCAAAGAACAGACCAAAAGACAACGGAAAAGAAAACTGAAGTAAAGAAAAGATCAAAAGAAAAAGGAAAAAGAAAACTGAAAGTGGGAATTAGCAGCAATGTAGTTGAGATCTGACAGATACCTGAAAAATGGAGAATGTTGCTGCTGTGGTAGCAGTTGAGTTGAGAAAAGAGTGAGTGAATACCAAATTTCAGGTGATATATAAAGCTTAAAGATTGTGAGTGAAGTTATACCAAACCTGGATACTAATTTAAAACATGGACCCCTCCCATCTCCCTCTCATTCTCCTAAACATCATTTTTTTTAGTGAAGTTAAGACACTGGAGAGGGTGACAAATGAGCATCACAACTCTGTAACTCTAAAAAACAAATATGAAAGGGAAATGCTCATGGCCCATTATATCTTTTTCCCATTTTTCATTCTATTATATACATTTCTACTACTGAAATATGGAAAGGCATGCACTGGTTGCTTCTGAAGAATATAAAAATCAATGATTAAAAAAAAAAAAGTGTTATATCATATCTGGCTGTATTCCTTCTTTGCTTAGACAAAAAGCATCTAGTGGAAACGTAAAAGATAAAGATTTGTAGGTAGCTGATATTCCAAGGAGCTTTAGATTGCTTTTTCATGAACACCAGTGTGGTTTCTTAATGTAGTTTTGATTTTTCTATTTTAAATGTATGTAATTTAGAGCTATCTGTACTTTTTTTGTTGAATTATGAATCATTATTTCACCAAAAAGAGAATGAAAATTTTAATTAAAATATAATACGTGAAGAGCTGTAAGATATATGACGATAACAAACTTGCAGTGGCTAGTAGAAACTACCTCAATATTTTGTCTAAAAAAATGTTCTGTGATGAGCTTTCATTTTCATTTACCAAGACTAATATTTTTCCATTACAAAAAGACTAAATCTAAGGAGGAATTACTGTACATTTCCTAAGTTAACAATATGGATATAATTGGAATTACAATAGACCTCCTCAATAAACAATTTGGAGCAATCCACAATAATTTCCTTTTTTTTTTATTGACCTTCGGTTTTGTACGTTTCGTCTTTCAATTTTTATTTTTTTTTTTAAATCTAGCCCTCTAGCATTGCAATTAGGTGGGTATTGGGTTTGGGTTGTTTTGTCTATCTACGGACAAGGAACTTGAGCTGTCGAGAAATTTCAATGCTATACTCAATTTTATAAAATAAAATTTTATTTTATTAGTTTATAGCAATAAAACTTTTGAGGTGAGACATTAACAAATATTAAATCTCTTTAATTTTATACTTTTAGGAGCTAGGTTGCATGGTTAGGAAAAATATTTTTATCCTTTTAATTTATTTTTTGGTGCCTGTTTTTTTTTTTCTTAATTTGATCCTTCCAATTTATTTTTTAGAATTGACTTAATTATTTATTCTGGTTGCCTAGATATAAGGGGTTTGGTTGCCTGGATATAGAGTTTCATAGTGTCAACGAAAAGATTCATTTGTGATATGTTTTGACTTTTATTGATTTAGAACAATTAATGATTCAAGGACCAAATCAAGTTCTCAAACAAATACGAGGGGTTGTAGTTAACGAGTAGTGGAGTTTTGGTTGGCGTGTGCAGTGCACTTGCTAGAGAGTGAGGGAGGTCGCAAAGCTTTAGCAGCGTGTACAGCCTCCTTTGGTGGTCAAATTTGGTCTTTCATGGTGTCTCCTGATGAGGCGTGTTGTTCTCTTCTATATAGGGTGGCACATGTATATTAATTCACAATGATCTATCATTGACCACCTTTTCTTTCTTCTTTTCTTTTTTTTCCTTGAAATTCATGCTGGCTATCCTAATTTTAAGTGTTGTCCCCTCATTCTATTATCATTTTAAATTTTATATTCATTCTTTTAATTGCTAATTTTTTATTCTTGGTCTTTTTCTATATTTTTTTTTCTTAGTTTTATCCTTCAATTAAAAATTGCAGGTTGTCGTTTTAATTTTTTTCCAGATTTGGTCCTTGTTTTTTTAATTGCTAATTTGTTATCCATTTATGAAAATGATTTTTTTTCTATTTCATTCTTCAATCCAAAGATGTAAAATTCCCTTGCATTTGTTTTAATTTATAATTTGATTCTTATTTTTTTTATTGCTATTTTTTGTTTTAGGTTCTTTTGTGAAATTAAATTTTTTTCTTCAATTTCATCCTTTAGCTTGGGGTTTGTTGGGAATTGGGCTCCGTATTTTTCTCTATGGGGTGATCTCGGTTTCATGACCTAAGAGTTGGATTTGAAAACTTAACTCGGGTTAAATCATTTTTTTTAGGGTTTATTTTTTTTCACATTGATTTTCTTTAATTGGGTTTTTTTTATTGGGTTTCATGATTTTCTTTAATTTTCTTTCTATTTGGTTATCTTGATCTCATCCCCTGTGTCATGGGTCTGACAGGTTAACTCGGGTTAACTTGTTTTTGTTTAGGTTGTTTTTACAAATTTTATCTTTTATGGATTTCATCCTTCAACATTTGATTATTTTAAATTTGAGATTTGTACTTTTTCCCTGTTTTCCTTTTATTATGTTATTTTATTTGCATAATCTGGGTTGCAAAGTTTGATAGGCTTGCCCAGTTTACTAGTGGTTTTTTTTTTTAATTGATTTTTTTTTCTCAATTTAATCATTTAGTATTGTATTTATTTGGAATTGACATTTTTTTTTGTATTATATTTGCTTATCACGGTATCATAATCGAGGTTGCATATTTGACATGTTCATACAGGACTAAACAACATTAAATCTGAAAATTTTAGCTATATTGATGATGAAAAAAAAAATATCTCATTTAAATTCATCTACTCACTGGTATCAGAAAGATAAAAAGGAGATTTAATTCTAACTAATTAAAAAAAAAAATCTTTAGACTGTCCATGCTAAAATAAAAAATATTTATGAAGATTTCATGGCTCGCCATTTTTTAAAATAATGAAGAAAGTGGTTGCATTCTTTTTTTTAAACCATCAAACTAATTTTTTTTCTATATATTATCTAAGAAATGTGCATTTTCCATATATATATACCTGGAAACAAAATTAAAAAAAAAAGGTTTAAAAACCTGAAAACAATTTGATGTGCACAGAATCTACTCTTCCATGGACAAATCCCAACTTCGTTGTTAGTACATGAGTTATAAGATGAGTAAAAAAACCTACAAGGAACCGTACGTGTAAACTATTTGATTGAATATGGACAAGGTGGAACCCCAACTGCCCTGTTTAAGTAACCAAAGAAAGAAATTAGATTTTCTTTGTCTTTTGGTTATAAATCGAACGGCTTGTATTTGTTCTAGGTGGTGGTTGTACCAGACAAGATGTGGGGTCCTCTTTTCAACGAAGTAATGAGATTGTACGTGGACCCCAAGCTGGGGTCTAATCATTTAATTCTTGGCTTACTTGCTAGCAAGGAATATCATATGCTTAGAGAGAACTTTTCTAGTGGAAATCTAAGTAGGAAACAAAAAAAAAACACAAGAACATGTTGGTTTTGGACAGGGCTTCACAAAGCCACCGACACCTCGTTAGGGTTGCATCGATGAATCCAGGGTGTATGCGTCTAACCAAAGTTTCTTACTGAGAAGAAAAGTCTTGTAAGAAAATGAAAGCTACCTATGTGGATAATGAAGTAAAATGATTGAAAACAGTAGCCTAACTGCAAACTCCGTGAAGTAATGTAGTGTTTGGCAATATGGTTGAAACCGTGCATGTTTTCTAAAAAAATTAATTTTTTTTTTTTTAATTATTTTAATATGCTGATGTTAAAAATAATTTTCGAGTAAAAAATATTTTAAATATCAATTATTATTACACTCTCAAACATCCCCTAAATCTTCTTCGGTTCTAAGAAAGTGTTTCGTCTCATAACTACTCTACGATCTTGCATAGCTCCTCAAAAATATTGCTGTAAAAATCTTCAATCATTCTACAATAAGCTATCCATATGTTATTGAGTAACCGAATTCAGGAGTGTCATCTTCCTCTTAAGAATTTGTTTTCTATATATATATAAAACTAGTTGTAATCACCTGCATTGCATACATATCCTTCGAGTATCAACAACAATATCAACACATAAATTGCACATGAATTACCTGAATGGTTATAAATCAAGATGAAAGAGGATTGCAATTTGATTATTGGTGGAGGACCTTATGTTATGTTCTGAAACTATTTTAATGTGGTTTTTTCATGTCTCATCTTAGGAGTTTAGGGGTTGTTTATTTGATGGAAAGTGGTTTCTTGAAAATTACTTTCCAAACTTTCATATGTTTATTTGTTATTAGAAAAGTTGGTCAATGGAAAACACTTTCTAGTTAAAGAAAAATTTGGTTTGGTTTCTAGAAAATTGTTTTTCTTTTATCTTGAGCGAAAAACACTTTCTGGAAGTTGTGAAAAATTAGAAATGTCATATTATTTGTTACTTATATCAAATTTGATTCTCAAACTTTTGATTACTATATATATTTTGTTTTGAATATTTTTTTTTTCAATTTCATCCCTTAGAATTTAATTTTTATATTAACTTTGGTCCTTATTTTTATAATTGTTATTTACTTTTCCCTTATCATTTTTTAATTGAAATTTTTTATCTATCAAATTTGATCCTCATTCTTTTGATTGTTACTTATTTTATTTGAAATAATTTATGAAATAGTAATTATTATTATTTTAATTTCTTCATCTTTTAATTTTTTTATTTATTAGATTTGATCTTTATTATTTTGATTATTATATATTTTATTTAAGATAATTTATGAAATTATATTTTTTCTCAATTTCATTCTCATTCAACTTTTTAATTTGTAAGATTTGTTCTTCATTATTTTAATAAAATTGAAAAAAATAAAACATTAATAAGTTATTTTCCAACTCATTTTTCATGACAGAACCAAACACTGGAAATTGTTTTCTAACTTATTTTCTATTTTATTACCAAACATCGGAAAATAATTCACTTTTCTGGAATTCACTTTCCAAAAAAAAACTACTTTCTAGCAACCAAACAAAGCCTTAGATTAATATTTATCAACTAGGTATTATCCCAATCAATGTCACTCTTTTCATCATCTTCCACTTGACTAAGTAGGCCTAAAACATTATATATTTTACAAATATTTCAAAAATAATTGCTTTTATCAACTGAAATATTGTTGACAACATTCTCATTTGTTGTCGCAACATATCAAATATGTAATAATACTAATGATCCATAAGTTTACCTCTAATAACAATTAGTTCGTTGCCTGCTAGTTGTTGTTAGGAACTTTTCAACAATAATGTGATTAAACTCGATACTAGCTAGTCAATATGATAACCCGAGTTTGAAAGTAAACTAGGCAAAAATTAACCTAGTTTGACTCATTTAACTTAGCGAATGCACACATAAATATGTCGACCCATTCAAACTCTGATATGATTTATAAAAAAATCAAAAACATCAATTTAATATTTTTTATTGAAACGAGTCAAACCGAATCAACCCACAACCCATGACCTAGGCAATGGATCTGACCAGGTTTAATAACTTTGGCTTTTAGAATCTTTTTTGTATTATTATTATTATTATTATATATGCCATATACTAAAAACTATATCAACATGCGAACAATCTTCATAAAAATAATTTATTTAAAAGAATCAACTAATGCATTTCTATTATAAGATAAAAAAAAAATACAAGATGATACAATTCATGAATCATATTTCTTCATACGAAGATTCTATCATGTTTTTCAATAAAAACTTTTTTCTGAACTAAAACAGACCTTGAAACTTTCTTCATCTAAACAAGGCACTAAAAAAAGATTATGCCTCGTGGTAAGTTCAAAAACATATAAAAAATTGTTTGAAAACAACAACATATTAATATTATGCTTACTGAATATATTTCAATTTATCGTAGTTAAATAGCATATAATTATATGCATGTCTGAATTTGATTTTTGTCAAGTATATTCCCTTCGCTATATTTTTTTATAAAAGTCGTCCAAGATAGGAAAATACTGACAAATTCTCCCTCGAAGGCATTTCCTCGCCATCATCATGTCTTGGAATGCAGTTGATTCTTGTTTTCAAGTAAGGCTCAAAATAGTACGAGATAAATATTGAGATCTCTTCAACAATATATGCCTCACATATCGAAGTCTTAACATGCGCTTTGTTTTTAAATTTTTTTCTTAAGGTTGAATAAGTATCTTCATAGAATTAAATGAATGTTTTAAATTAAAAAATAAAGACAATAGAAATTTAATTAGGATTCATGTGTATCCCTAACCTCTTGAATGGATACATTTATTTGTACTAGACATGACCTCCAACTTTTTCTTAAATAGTAAATGTATGGGTAGATGCTCTGTTGAGTTAAAGAAGGATTGAGAGAATATCATCTCAAGTTTGTAGATTGTCTGGACAATATTAGTTTCAAGCTCCTCCATGTTTTGGTTATACAACTTGTTAGAGCATATATCTCTAAAAAAATGACTAATCTTCGTGAGTGTATCCCATATCCCTTTTCGCAATAAATCCTGGTAATCAAGTGGAATGAGTGTTTGCATAAACACGTGACAACATGACTTTTCATTTTATACAATTTGACATCCTCCAAATTCACCAATCTAGATATGTTTGAAGCGTATCCATCAAGAAAACACAAACCCTTAAGTCATTGGTAGATAAGTAATTGTGCATTCTTATTTAAGGTGAAGTTGGCTTTAGGCTTTGCAACTCTTGACCCATCATAAACTAGCTCCACATTCTTACAATGACAAAACAAAGGTATATTCATTCTAGCCTTCATATTGTCCTTTGTCTTCTCTTTCACATCCATCACCGTGTTAAAAATGTTTTCAAACATGTTCTTTTTTATATGCATGACATTTAAATTATGGCGGATAATATTAGTCTTCCAATAAGAAAGCTCCTGAAAAATACTTTACTTTACCCAATTATAGGTCACACCAAAACTAGTAAACTTCTGCCTATCAGATTGAAAATCAAACACAATACCCTCGTACTACAAGACCACTTCATATAATTCTTCACCCGACGATACCAGCGGTGCAACATTCCTTTCAACTTTACCTACAAAGAAGTCATTTCTGTTCATTTTGTACTTGTGATCGGTTGGCAAGAACCTAATATGACAAACAAAATAAGATGTTTTATCACTATTTATTAAGGTGAATGCCTTGTTATTTTTCATGTAGTATAAACATGATAATTTTTCATACGTGCTTCAACAAAAAATCATCCTTTGTTATACCACAATGTTTAGAAAGAAGGTATCATAAGTGACAATATTAGAATGATCTAACTTCTGATTAAATATTATAACCCTACTTGTAAATAATATTCCCTTCGTATCAATAACTATATCATTATAAGGAAAAAAGAAAATATTAATCATAAATAATATTAGTTTTGTCATCATGATAAAACTATAATGATTAAAATTAATTATAAAACACTTATATCTCAAACTCATTAGAAACAACGTTTTTGATAAAAATATCATGAGTTACAATAAGGTATAATGACATTTCTGAAAAATATATGAGTTTAATAAGATGAATTAATATTATTGAGAAAAATACACAAAAACTCCTTGAAATATATATATTATTCAGAATTGAAGAATTCAACATATCACCAAGTGTGGCATGTTATAAGGGCCTATTATCATTATTTTTTATAAATATTGTAATACATACTCTTTTGTTTGGATTTTATATTTTAATAAAGAAAATAGTAAGAAAATACTATAAACTCGAATATAAAAACAATACTATATGACCATTAATTTCAATAAAAGAAATATGAATCATTGATACATAGTGAACATGAATAAATTAAAGATTTATAATTGATGAACCAAGTTTTTATTAGTATATTTTTACTAAAAAATACCGGATTAAGAAAGATTTACTGGTATAAATTTTCAGGAAAACAAGCATGCTCTAATGAAGCTGCATTGTGCTCAGCAGTGTGCCAAGTCTCAGCACGCTGAGTCTGGCATTGGCCAGACCTCGACGCGACCCGAAGGAAGCACATCCTCCCTTGGGCACGTCTAAGAAAATGTCCATCTCCTCTTAGCACGCCCATGAGAATGACTTTCTTTCTTTGACACGTATAAGGAAATGAGGTACTGTGGATCTGGCAAACATGCTAGACTTAAGATACTTGGACTTGACATTTAGCCAAGTTCAAAGTGACGTGAGTCTGGCAAACATGTCAGACCCAAGACACTTGGACTCGGCAATCAGCTAAGTCTATTACACTTGGACTTAATAGTTAGCTAAGTCCAATATAACGTTGGTCTGACAAACATGTCAGACCCACGTTACCTGCACTTGACAAGTCTAACAAACATACTAAACCCAAGACACTTGGACATAGCAAGTCCGACAAGTTTAAGGTAACGACCATCCTTCATTGGCACGCTTAAATGAATGACCATCCTCCTTTGGGCACGCTCAAGGGAATGACTAACTTTTCTTGGCACGCCTAAGTGAATGAGGTAATGTGGATCTGACGAACATGTTAGATCCAAGGTACTTGGACTTGACATTTAGTCAAGTCCAAAGTAACGTGGGTCTGAAAAACAGGTTAAACCCAAGGCGTTTGGACTTGGCAGTCCATCATGTCTAAGATACACATGAGTCTGGCAAATATGTTAGACTTAAGGTACTTGGACTTAACACTTAACCAAGTCCAAGACAACGACCATGCTCCCTTGACATGTCTAAAGGAATGACCATCCTCCTTAACATGTTCAAGAGAATGACCACATCCTCTATTGACATGCCTAAGAGAATGACCATGCTCTTTTAGACACGCCTAAGGGGATGACCCTCCTCCCTTGAGTCTAGTTTAGAGGTAGAGCTCAGTTACATCTAACGTCTTAGACCTTAATCTTCTTACGCCTTTTAGGTGTATAGAAGTCCTCCAAGAACGTACCATATTTCTATCAAACATTAGTATAGATGTAAGAGATATTTATATCTCGTTAAATGATATCAAGATAAAATTACATTCCAAACCTTTCTCTTCACAAAAGGACAATACTTAAAGGATATAAATATACCAAGAGACCTTCAAATCAAAGGTTCACAATCTTCATTCTCTACTGCATATATATTTTCAAAGTATTTATTTCTAGAATATTATTGTATTTTCTTTTTCTTAAAAAATGCTTACTTATGCACTAAAGAGTCTCACCTCCATCAAAAAAAACTTTTTACAAGTACTAGCCATAATTCACCTTAGTCTACTACGCACCAAGTATAGCTATCAACATTTTTGTTAAGAAGAATGGATGAGATTAGTAGAATCAATTGATTAACCGATTATCCAATACATAAATTTTATTCCTAAACTATTTGGTTTTTATTTAGAGGTATGATTGCACATTTTATAAGAATACATATACATTAATAAAGTTTCCTGAATTAAAGAGAACACCCTAACATGAAAGGGTTTTTAAAAACTATCACCTCGAAAGTAAATGGGGTCATGAATAAATCTTCATATATCTTTTCTATTCATGCCATAAAACTAGATTTTAGGAAACAAAATACAAATATTATCATACTAATAACAATTATTATAGAAAACATTGCAATTTGAAAATATCTAAACATAAATATCATTGTCTCACATCTTTGATTTATAAAATTCTTATTTTCCCTTAGATTTTGGATAGACGACTCAAATTATTTTTACGTAATATTTTTTTTCTTCAATAAGTTCATATATTTTTAATATATTTATTATATCCTCATATAGTATTCAATTGTTCATTATTTATTCAATTAATCTTTTTATTTAAAATGACATAATTATTTTTTTTTGTTTTGAAAATATCCTTAAGCTTACCAAAATATAATTTTAAGTTTTTGAAAAAATTAAAATTTTATTTCTTAAAATTTATGGTTAAATAATTTTGAAGTTTTATCATTTTTTTAAACATTTTGAGAAATGTTGCTATTATATTCTCAATAACTACTCTTGAGCATTTTTAAAATTAAAATTAAAACAATGTTAATTTGGATAAACAATTCAATATATATATATATATATATATATATATATAGTTGAATTAATTTATTTTTTAATGAATTTTTTAAATAATTTTAATTTTTAATTAAGACAGTTATTCATGTATATTACAGTTAAACATTTCCACTCTGTTTTTTCCTATGAAAATCTATATGGAACTTAGGATATTATAAGTTATAACACCATGATATGCATAATATTGTTTTAATTCTCTCTTGTGCTAATAAAAATAAGTTCTATTATTATTATTATTATTATTATTATTATTATTATTATAGGAGTCCTTGTGTGTGGGTTTTGCATCTCTTGAATAAAAAATAAGATTTTATGTTCTGAATTCTTATTTTATAAAAATAAAATTTATTTTATATGCTTTAAAATAAATAACAAAAGAATAACTAAATTATAAGTCTATAACTCATATTTTACACTAAAAACTATTAAAGTAGTTACGATGTCGTTTAACAGAATCATAAATTGTTGTTAAACCTTCAAAACAGCAATCTCTGCTCCATCGGCATTCCCTAAAACCCACACAAATGGGTTCTCTCTGCAGAGCATCAAAAACCCTAAAATCACAAAAATACCTCTCTCTACTACACACATATTCCAATTTCCCTCCATTCTCTTCTACATTCACATTAAACGACAGCCGTCTTGGAGTAGCCCATGACTTCTGCTCCAATTCGCGCCAAAACAGCATCGATTTGGCCCAGTACTCACCTGAGAGAATCAGAAACTTCTCTATTATTGCTCACGTAGACCATGGAAAGTCAACTCTTGCTGACCGGCTTTTGGAGCTCACGGGGACTATTAAAAGAGGGCATGGCCAGCCTCAATACCTCGATAAATTGCAGGTTTCTTCTTATTGGTTTAGTGCTGTTTTAAGTGAAGAATGAATTGGGTTTTTGTTAGATTTTTTTTTTGCATCCAAAGTCTTAGTCTTTTCTTAGGACCCCATTTATGCTGTTTTTGTAAGTAGTTTTTAGGACCCAATTTAGTAAATTAATTTTTTATTTTTTATTTTAATGGGTTTTCATGCTGCGCATTCCTTGTTTTGAGAGAAACAAGAATTATGGATTTTTCTGTTACTTTCAAGCATTATTTTTCAGGACCCTATTTAGTAATGATGTTGATTTGATGGGTAGTGTTATAGACGAAGTGATAATTGTTGTTAAATGTTAGCTAGAAAAAAAAAGAAAGGAAATGTGGGCGTATATGTGATGGAATTTTGATTCTCTTAGGTGGAGAGAGAAAGGGGAATAACAGTTAAAGCACAGACAGCTACTATGTTCCACAAGTGCAACCATAATGGCTCAAACATTAAGGATGCAGACAAAGCACCGACATATCTACTAAATTTAATTGACACTCCTGGTCATGTCGATTTTAGTTATGAAGTATCCAGATCCTTGGCTGCTTGCCAGGGTGCACTTTTGGTTGTTGATGCTGTACAAGGTGTTCAGGCTCAAACCGTGGCTAATTTCTATCTTGCTTTTGAATCTAACCTTGCTATAATACCTGTCATTAACAAAATTGACCAGCCAACTGCTGATCCTGAACGCGTCAAAGCTCAACTAAAATCAATGTTTGATCTTGAACCCAGTGATTGTCTTTTGACATCTGCCAAAACAGGGCTGGGCCTCGAGCAAGTTCTTCCCAGTGTAATAGATCGGATACCTCCTCCTTCTGGGAGTACTAGTTCACCTTTGCGTATGCTTTTGTTGGATTCTTACTATGATGAATACAAGGGAGTGATTTGCCATGTTGCCATTGTGGATGGTGTGCTGCGCAAAGGCGATAAGATTTCATCTGCAGCAACTGGTCATACATATGAAGTTGCAGATGTAGGGATCATGCATCCTGAACTAACTCCAACCGGAGTTCTTCTAACTGGACAAGTGGGGTATATTGTTAGTGGCATGAGATCAACCAAAGAAGCACGTGTTGGAGACACCCTACATCATAGTCGATTCAGTGTAGAATCTCTACCAGGTATTTCCAGTCCATCTCTCTTTTTTTCCTTGAACTGATGCTTACTGATCTTTTTGAACCACAGCTAGAAACTTTAAGCAAGCTCCTGTTTCACTTATTTATGTCAATAGATTTCAATTGAAGCCTTTGCAAAACTCTTAGCATCTTAACAATCCATGATGATAACCTTTACAAAACTATTTGTTTCATAGACAGAGACTGGAGAATTCACCATCTGCTAGTATGATGATGCCTGCATGATTTTAGACAGCTCTATTTTATTAGAAAATCTAGTTTGTAGATCACTTTATGTGAGGTAAGGGAGACAAAGTAACATTAACGTACACTTGTATGTAAATACAGTGTGAGATCTTGTCCTGTCACCAGATAATTGGTAAGATAGAAATTTGCAGCATTACAAGTTACTTTAAACCACAAGAAAACCATGGCGGTTGATGTGTATGTTTGAGTTTGAGACACCACATATTGGTTTCATACTTGTAGTAGACATGTATGGGAATTTGTGCAATTTATGGCGCTGCTGAAATTCAAATTCTGTTATGTCTATTCTAAATCCTAATATCCTTTCTTTGTGTATTCTTTTCAAAAAAATGTAGGTTTTAAGCCTGCAAAACATATGGTGTTTTCTGGTCTCTACCCAGTAGATGGATCTGATTTTGATGCACTAAACCATGCTATAGAGAGACTGACATGCAATGATGCCAGTGTCTCTGTTACAAAAGAGAGCAGTTCTGCACTTGGTCTGGGTTTTAGGTGGGCTTCCACCATTGACTGGTAGCTTTTTAACTACTTAAACCATGGTGTTTCCTTAGTTTCATCATTATGATTATTGATTCTTATCTGCAGATGTGGTTTCTTAGGTTTACTTCACATGGATGTTTTCCATCAGCGTCTTGAACAAGTGAGGATTCCATCTGTTCTGTCTCTACATTAGACAATTGAAGTTGGCATAAAACTATTCTCACTGAACATATGCATTGCCTCAGAGCAAAATGTTTGGAAAATTATTCTCATAATAACAATATCCAATTATCAATGGTAACAGGAACATGGAGCTCATGTCATTTCTACAGTTCCAACTGTTCCATATATTTTTGAGTATTCTGATGGAAGGTGTGCTTTCTGATCTTACCTCTGTAATTTTGCCTTCACATATGCTTATTGAACGATATACTTGGTGACTTTGCTAGCAAAGTACAAGTTCAGAATCCAGCTATGTTAACCTCTAACCCCAATAAACGAGTTACAGCTAGCTGGGAGCCTACAGTCATAGCTACAATTATTATCCCTAGTGAGTAAGTTCTCATAATCCCTTTGCACAATTACTTATTATTCCATATCATCTAAAGTACTTATTCATTATGCTGTCACTGGATTGAGTAAGGTATGTGGGGCCTGTTATTACCCTTTGCTCTGAACGGAGAGGGCAGCAGTTGGAGTATTCATTTGTGGACAGGTAATTTTCTGGGCTTGACAAACTTTAGTAGTGGATTATCATGGGCAGTCACAGTAATATATAGAGTTTGGAGTGATTACTGTGCTATACTGTATGTTTACCATGTAGAATGTGAAGTTGATTACTGTTTTCTATTGCATGTTTTCATTTCATAAGCTGATCCACCATTCACATTATTGATCCTTTATGCGCAGCCAACGAGCCTTTATGAAGTATCGACTACCCTTGAGGGAAATCGTTGTTGATTTTTACAATGAGCTAAAGAGTATCACATCAGGATATGCATCATTTGACTATGAGGATTCAGAGTATGTATTCTCTTTCTCTCTCTAACACACGCACTCGTGCGCTCATGCATGCATAAGTGCTCATGCCTACCGAGACAGAATTTTTTCATACTAAATACTGATGCCCACCAAATAGATGTGATTTGATGGTTGGTGACTCGGTGTTCCAAAAGAAGTTCTGTGACTTTTTCTATCTCTTGTTATTCGTCAAAATAACTGATTTTGGCTACTAAAGTATATTTCCTTTGTGATTCAACCATTACCGTGGAATCATCGAATGTAAAATGTCTTCTATGTGTTCTATTTTATGGTTTTAACACTGGCCACCTAATATTTGGATTCTTATAACAACAATATAGGTGATTGAAACGGCAGAGATAGAAGGCAGTGATTTCCAACTTTATTGTGCAACTTTGGGACTATCTTCCTTTTCTTATCTTTTGATTGGTGTCATCAACAGTTATCAAGAATCTGATTTGGTGAAACTCGACATTGTCTTAAATGGACAATCAGTCGATGCTATGGCAACTATCGTTCATAAACTGAAGGCACAACGCATCGGTCGGGAACTGGTGGAGAAACTGAAGAAATTTATAGACAGGTATTTAATCTAATTTAACTTTCTGGGTATGGTGCTATAGTTTCTTCTTTACTGACCATTTTCAGACAATCTTATTTTAAACAGGCAAATGTTTGAGATAACGATCCAAGCTGCAATTGGAGCAAAAGTTATTGCAAGGGAGACGTAAGTCATCTGTGCCATTGCTAACTGTCAAGTTTTTTCTTTTCAGTTCCTGGTAATCTCTGTTCATTATAAAACTAGTATTTGATATAACATTTCTGTGGTACTTTGTTTTTAAGTGGTTAATTGATTTTTTTCTCTCCCTGTTCGCAAATCAGTAGATATTGCAGTGACTATTTTAATATCAGCATTATTTAATATTCACCGCTCAACCAAACCTCTCCATATTGCTCCTTAGGATTTCGGCCATGCGAAAGAATGTCCTTGCAAAGTGTTATGGTGGGGATGTTACTCGAAAGAAAAAGCTATTGGAAAAACAAAAGGAAGGAAAAAAGCGAATGAAGCGCATTGGTTCTGTAGACATACCTCAGGAGGCTTTCCATGAACTGTTGAGAGTGTCGTAGTGCAAAATGTCAAATATGGGCCATAGCACAAATCACTGATAAGATCAAATGGTTTTGGTAGACAGTTGGTGTTTGGGGATCCTTTCAATAACAAAGCTATATCTTGCTAGTCTTTCTAGAGAACCACGGTTTTGATGCAGGCAGCCTTTTCAATTCTAGCGGAACAAACTTATTTGCAAAATGAATGATGTATTTTCAGCCAAATTCGTGCATAATAAAAATCTCAAATGTCCGATAAGTATGATGTAGGTAAACTCACCATTCATTTTTGATTCTTTGGTGAAACTGGTATTTCTCGTTACCTTTATTGTACAAATTTCTTAAAACTAGTTATTTATTTGTTGCTGAAATATAAACAGTTCTGTTTTTAGATTTCCATGCCATCCGTTCAGTAGCTCATCAACAACAATCGTGTGAGCTGGCCTTTCATATTATGGTTTGTTTGGAGATTTTAGAGATTTAAGGGAGGGAAACAGAGAAGAGAAAGGGAGAAATATTGCTGCTAAATGATCCTTTCTGTCCCTAACTGGAGGTGTCTATGTTATTCATTATACACAAGAAAAATGCTAAGCATATAAGCAGATGTGGTGAGTGATAGAGTAGTGAATTGTGAATCTCATCGAAATTAAGGATCTTCGCAATTTGTCAGTCATCGATGTGGGATTACGATGATCCAGAAGTAAAGTGTGGATGTAATTTGAAGACACCCAGATGGACATCATGGACAAATGATAGCCCAGGTATGAGGTTTCATGCTTGTCCAAGACCTAGGAGAAAAAGCAGTGGCTTCTTTAGGTTTATTGATCCTCCAGACCATACAAATTTATTGTCGGGTTGAAAAGGTCTGATAGCGAGAGCTACATGAAGCGATTCTCCAACTAGAAGCTAAGAAGAACATGGTTGAAGAACATGGCTTCTTTAGTGTTCATCACGTTGTGTTTGATTGTGCTGTTATCTCGATGAATGAGTAGTGGAAGTGGGATGTATCAAATTTTGGTCATGAATGAAAGAAATGGTATTTGAATAACCATTTGAGTATTTCATTAGAATTGCAACAGTTTTTTCATAAAACTAATATCTATTACATGATCTGAGATCAAAATCTAGAATCCAATTGACATGAAATGGAGGTGAATAGAAAGTAATCTCCCTTTTTTGTTTAGGTTATGAACAATGTCAAAATTAATAACTAATTGTTACTTCGCTAAGCAACAATATTAAACCAAATAATCCTATAAGCATTTGTTGGATCTTCATTAACATATCATAATGAATTACAACCAAGATTCTTCATTCATTTCCAGCTTCATTTTGGTATTTTTATGATTCTTGTGATTGCGACCGATGGAAATACATAACTTTTTTTTTTTTAAGGCATGTTGCATAAACAAAACTATAAATTAATGAATGACGCATATTTACATTGAATTGAAATATGAAATTTGAAATGAACACTTATATTACCACCTGGTTTTTCCTTAATATGACACCATCCAAGAAAAAGTTGAACAAGAAAATTCAGATTCTAGTGTAATTATATTTACTGTCTAATTTTACGATAATAATCATAATTCTCAATCCGACTATTGGATTGAGATGAAAATTTACCCAGAGTTTCCTGGAATATTGTTTTATGTTGGGGTAAACTTTCGAGTCAATTGGAGTTTGGGAAGGTCTTGCAATATAAGTCAAAACAGATTGTATAAATTTTATTATTTATTTCTTTTTGACTTGTGAACTTTCTATTTGACAAGGATCATTTTCCTACAAGGATGTGACAGCTTGTTTTAGAAATTTTCTAGTTCTACAAGGATCTTTAATAGGCTACAACATAGTTTCTAAGTGTGACGATAATTCATTAATGCTATAAAATCCTTTTTTTTTTTTACAAGGATTCTTTATTCATCCTAACTACACAAGAAAATAAGAGCTGATGATATTTAATGACAAATTGATTAGCTTATTTTACAGAGTTTTTTAATCATAGAAGGAAAGTTTTAAGAAGACAACAAATATTTCGAGAGAATTCCTTAAAGTTACAATTAATTATTCTAGACAAACAAAAAATTTAAAAGAGAAGCCGCTTCAGCAATCAATTTCATAGCTTATGTTGGATATCTAAAGGTGCCAACAAAAACCTTAGTGTTTCTAAGATGTAAATTTCGTTCATGACATTATTTAAATTATGAAAATTATTTATCTTAGGTTATTTTGTTTAATTAGATGCAACTAGTTTAGTTTATATATCAAATTTGTTATTTTTATTATTTTCTTCATGTTTAGGCTTAGTTAACATACTTTGAGTTCATTATAAGTGTGTAAATATTAGCCCAAAAGTTTTGGGTCATTAGGGTTTCTAGTTGAATTATTATATAAGCTTTTTAAGCTGAAATTTTCAGCAACTATGAATTTATAAAATAAAATTTTGTTTTACGTGATGCAACATGTTTTTTTTTGCTAGGATAAAAAAAAAATTTGACTTATCAAAACACAACTGACCTTGTGGTGTTTTCCTTATACTTCTTGTTCACGAATTAGTATTCGTTGGGTGAGAGTTTCTTATTCCAATAGTGCTAATATCTTGAGACAAGTTTTCATTATATCACACATTTATCAAACCTGATTTCTTGACTTTCCTAAAGTTATATAATATATTTGTTGTGAGTTGCTTGATATCATGAAAAAAAATTTATATTATAATACCCTTGTATTCTTTTTCGCAAAAACACCAACACCGTCTACACTAATAAAAAAACCCTTCAATATAAACACCAGCACCATCTATAATAACAAAATCACCACCACTATCTACATAAGTGAAAACCTTAACAAAAACACCATTTGTGTTTACAATATTAAAATCTATGTTCAAACCACAAACACACCAATATTAACACCAACAAAAAAATCTCCCTATATTACTCACATTTACACTGACATTTTTATCCACACCACATGTATCACCAAGATCAAAACTAGAAGAAACACTCCCTAGCTACCAACATTTGTATTGACACCATATAGACTTGTATGAGTAGTGTTTGTGGTTATCTTTTTTTTTTACAATCATATACATGAAAATATTATTTGAATA
>Ga0307510_10000131_pt1 | contig 60743 bp, 84 predicted proteins | sample 12_EM_MG_FD_207224 | JGI IMG/M metagenome (GOLD analysis project Ga0307510, IMG submission 207224) | Populus trichocarpa ectomycorrhiza microbial communities from riparian zone in the Pacific Northwest, United States - 12_EM | ecosystem: Host-associated > Plants > Roots > Unclassified | place... | reverse complement strand
CGGGCCATCGCCACGACACAGTAAGGTCTTGCAAGGGCCCAGACCAATCGCCGTCAACAATCGCAGGCCATCTAGGTGAGAGACCAACCAGGGAACATGAGGCACAACCAAGAAGGAATTGACCTCAGACCGGACGAGGATGGCAAGATGAAGTGTCCTCAGTTATGAACACTACTTCGACGAGACCAGTCCCCTTGACTCTTAAAGCTTAAAGACGAGCACTTATATTGCAGTGTACGCGTATTACCATTTGGTTTATTCTTAGGTGCCGATTATCGGAGGGATAACCAAGTGCGGACATATCTGGTGATCCCGAAAATTTCAACGACTGACAGTCGAAGCACAGGGAAAAAAAATTTCAGGACTTCCAGGAGTTTTACAATGGCTTACGCTAGAGAAAAGACAGCGATGTACACAGGTTCACAACTCTGCAAGAAGCATGGTCGCCAAGTTTTGAACCACCTGATCGCCCATTGCTTTCTCCACGGCTTCCTCTAGATGGCGTTTTGGGTCCTGTTTTCCGACGTGCCGCGTCTTGAGCTGCTCTGCAGTTAGTGTTGCTTCTTCTTGTAGAGACTTGTTGTAGGCTCCGGATAGCGAGAGCATCGCCTGGCACCAGCCAAAGGGGGTTACGAGTGCCGTCGTGAACGGATCAAGATCGAGTCACGTACCTTGATTGCCTTCTCATTACTCTCTTTGTGGAGCTTGAAGTCACGCAGCTTTAATCCTTCCGTCCAATTCCGCTTGTGTAAATTCATGAGCATCGCTTGCTCTAGCTCTGTTTTGCGATAATTGACGGCTATCGAGTAGTAGTGTCGATTCAAGCCATGTATTAAAGCTTGGATTGAGGGCTTATTAATGTGTCCAATATTGGAGGTCGTCTGACGAGGTTCCTGGCCAGACAAGACTGATTGTGGTGTAATTGTCCGGAAAGCGTCTATTACCACCTTGCCCTTGACCGATTGAATAGGGTCGACGACTACCGCAATAGAGCGAGTATCGAGAGATTCAAATGACTAAACGCGTTTAAGTTCAGGAATACGTGTGATGTGATATGATGCCGCGAACCTGTTGTGTCTGCACATCAACACTTGAAAGCCAGCATCCAAACCCTGGATGTGAATGATACCAACCGACGACCATCTCTGACCTGGTAGGCATGTGAGAGGGACCATCGAACTGGAAGTCATATACCAATAAAGACGAGCGTACCGGCCAGTCTGCTTCAGCATATCAACCATTTTGGTTTGGAACACGTGGTCAACTGATTCCACAGAGACGGTGGTCCCCGATTGAGGCATTGCGAATACGTCGATGACTTGAACGGTGTACTCGTCCACGAATTCGCCGAGCATAAGACCCATGACCTCCATCGGAACACCCGCTCGACCATGTTTCAGCATCTGCGGACACAGTCAATCCAGCGCAAGGATAAATGTATGAAAACGAACCTTGAGAAGGGCGAGCGATGAGATATGTATCACTTCACCACTGGGATACGCGTTGGCTTGAGGACGAAGTGAAGTGTAAGAAGAGCACGCACTTGTCTGGAACGGTAGGATCTTGGGGAGGGCCTGCAGCCTGACTTCCCCGGACGGCTTGGGCAATCATACGCTCGAATGTGGCATCCATGGTTTCTAGAGTGAAGTTAATGAAGGGTTGTGCTGCAGCTGACGCGTCGGGATTATTTGGCGTTGTTAAGTTTAATTTGGCGTCGGGAGCTGATTATCGGGCCGGAATTACCGGCACAACATGCCCACAAGCGAGCTCACAGATGCGCTGAACCCGTTCATAGGGCAGCAGGAGCAAAGTCAATCTCACTATTCTTCAGACCAGCTTCAGTATCCCTCTCAGTCCTTCCATACTCTACCCTCACAGTCGTCTTTCGCTCCTCATCGCAGTGAGTTAGAGTATGCGATCTCAGAGCCCCCTCCACCTCCAAGGTATCCTTCTAGTCGAAACCTGTATCGTAGCCATCCTCATTATCGCAACGTAGGCCCAAAGCCGATGCCGCTCATATAGTACAAGAGCTGCTCCGCGCCTTAGCTGCTACGCGGGAAGCACAAGAAAGTGAAAACGAGCGAAGAAGGGCATGGGAACAAGAACTTGAAGCCAAGTATCAACAGCACCAAGCAGAGACAGAAAGCCAATTGGCTGAGATGAAGCGCCAGATAGCCTACATATTCGATGAGCTCGGCTCACCGTCTCCTGCCTTGCCGCCTGGTGCTACCTCGGAAGAACCTTTCCCCTCGACCTCACCTGGAAATGTGATATCCGAGCGATCGCACAATCGTTACATGTTAGTCGATGCCCCGTCCCCATCTGCCTCACCCCATCCATCGAATAGGAAGAGGCCAACTCCCACCCTAAACCGTGGAGACAGTGATTCGGACGACTCAGGGAGTCAAGCATCCGCATCATCTACTGGGCAGCGGCCTCAAAAACGTATCAATAATCATGACAAGGCGTGTTACACCATTCAGGTATTTCATACCATCAACTCCGTGATGACGGCTGAAAGTTTTCGCAGACCGCCATACGCAGACACATTTACCATGTCATGGAGATTCAACTTGAAGATGAACTACCTCCTAGTTATCTCGAAGGATTACCGTTAGGTAACAATGAGCCCGTTCGCTTCGTCTGGGAGAAGACGACCAAGCAGTCGAAGCACAACAACCTGATGAAAGAACGCGTTCTGGCCGACTTGAGAGCCAACCGTAGACTTTATGAACACGTCCCGGAAGTCGACTTTGCTCCCAAGACTGTCTCGTCTGCATTCGATCAAGCATTTTCGACGTTTCGCCAGAAGTTCAAAGCCCAAACAGATCCCAGTGTCTTGTTGACATCAAAGAACAGGGAAGAACAAAAGGCCATGAAATCACGTCGCCTGCACCGCAAGAAACTCGTACGTGTCACCTTCGGTCATATCAGCCGAATTCATACCCACGAGTTCCTCTAGAAGCGAGAACAACGCAGCACCATGCGGGAACGGTCCCAGGCTTTTGTTCATGCGACATTCGATGGCACCATGGAGCTTGATTGCATATCGTCTGAGGAATCAGACGATGATTCAAAGCAGGGCACTGCCAAAGAGAAGGTGCTCGTTGTGCGAGGATTACCCTGGCGGAGCAACAGGTTGCTCAAGTTTTACTCCGTTCTCGATGAGGATGACCGTTTAGACAAGAGCATGAAGCCGAAGCGTGGGCAAGGACGACGTGACCGGAATGAGGGCCCTCCAAAGGACAGCTTGACGTTCCCGCCAAAAGGTGTCGCTGGCTGGATGATCAGCCGGCGTTGGTTGCGCGATATGCAAATAGCACATCCGGAAGTGGTTCAGGCAATGCAAGAGCTCGTGTACGACCCTCCGGGCTTCGACTGGACGAAATTTGACGCCCTTGGATACGAAACCGACGAGGAGGAGGAATGCGTTGCTATTGACCCAAATACTGCACAGCACAGGGCGCAGTTTGTAGCGCACCCACCTGCATTTTCTACTAGCTACGCTCTTGTAGATGCTCTAGCTCCCACATCATAAGCAGTGTAATGTTATGTTGGCATACCCATCGAACAGTAGGGCGCTTTGAACTTGAAAGGCCCGTCATGGCAGTGTCATGGTTGACTCGGATGACGGATGACTGCACCGTTCGGCGGCCCGTGCAACCGCTGAATCTTCTCAACTTTCCGTTTCAATGTCTGAATCCGACTCGCAGCAAGGTCAGCACACCGACTCTTCTGGGCAAGCCACGCTGAAATATACGTCGTGTAGATGTTAGCGTGGATTCTAGATCTGTAGACCTGTCTGGAATTGTGTCATGTAAGCGCGCTTGTGTTCATTCTCAATGTTTTAGCTCAGGTGGTTTGTGACAGTTTCCAGTCGTGCAAAGGGGTTCGTCGAACTTCATGACCAGGTTCAAGTGCGCGTGCTACTCCCTACGACTTTCGATGTGCTCATGAGTTAAAGACGAGTGTGGACTTGTTGGACTCCCTCGAGTCGTTCCTATCTACTTTCCAGCGGGACCTCTCTTCCGTCTCAGGTCAGATATCCGACCTGCAATCACGCAGCCGCGACATCGAAGGCAGACTGAAGAGCCGCCGGGTGCGTCTCTTCCCCCCTCTTTCACCTGAATTCATCATCCCGACCCAGAAGTTCCGGCCGGACGACGTCCGCAGAAAATCGAAAAGCCGTTAGCTAGCCTAATTTCTGGCCTCACACTCCCACCGACACTCGTCACCACGATACTCGACACGGACGTGAGCGAGCTATGGATCCCCACAGTCGCGGATTTCGAGCGGCAGCTCGAGGCGCTCAAGGTGCGCGGGCGGGTGCGCGCAGCTCGAGATTTGGGTGAAGTTGCGGAGGGCTTGCGGATCGTGGTATGATTCCCCCTAAGTTCTCCTGCTGAATGTTGGATTCAACCGTGACTCAATCGAGATGGGCCGACATTGCAGACGGCCACAAAGTTGCGCGCATTTTTCCTCGCCCTGCTGCAGCCCATTCGCGCGAGTATGACCACGAACATGCACGTGTTACAAACGACCGTGTTTCTCAAGTATCGTCCTCTGTACGCTTTTTTACTCCGGCATGCTGCGAACGTGGCCACCGAGGTGCAAAAGGCCTACGTCGCTACCGCACGCACATACTATGAGACTGGATTTCGGCGGTATATGAGAAGTCTTGGATGGATCAAGGTCTGTGAGGACGTGCGCCAATCTCCAGCTCCGTTCGTGCTGATATGCATCATGCAGGCAAGAACTATTGAGAAAGATCCGGGATTGGTATCTGCGCTGGACGGTCCAGAAAAGCAAACAGAAACCTATCTCGAGCGGCTAAATCACGCTCGGATTGAGGGACCTGGCATCACACTTGCCTACATGGCCGATGATAAAACATTCGTGATTATCCCGATGCTCCATTGTAATCTCGTCTACGTTCTGACAACATATTTTTCTTCTAACAGAAAGAGGACGTGGAAGGTCTTCTCCGGTCAGCCCTGTTGGTTTTGATGGATAACGGAACCTCAGAATACACCTTCGTGACCACCTTCTTCGCGCCCGAGCCAGATCCCCCACCTGTCCACACGCCCCAAGTCGTCAGCAGTCACCTGTTCTCGCCAACTTCACTTTCGACACCCTTGCCCGTAGACGACGCAGTTTCCACCCCCGCCACCGACGTGGTTCTAGAAACCCCGCGACCTCGGGAACGCATGGACAGCGTATTCAGCAACGAAAGTCTGCTTTCGGTGTCTCGACTCTCGAAAGAGGACCAAACTGCCCTCGGTGCCATCTGGAAGCAAATTATGGATCCCGCCTTGGAGCACACAAAGGTTAGTCCCTTCTCCCTTTCTCACTTTCCTGGCGTACTTTCAATTCGTGCTCACACATGCGTAGACATTCGTACAAGCCGCGTTGGATCCCATGCCACCTGTGATACCTCTTCTCACGATGATCCGACTCACGGAGGAGATCATGGGCGAGATACAGAAGCGCGGGTGCCAACCACTGGAACCCTTCGCTTTTGGCCTCCGGCTGCAGATGTGGCCGCTCTTCCAGAAGGCGATGACCGACCAAATAGAGGGGCTCAAGAAGGTCGCCGAAGGCGCCGGAGGAGGCTACTTCCGTCGAACCACCACGACGAGCGATGCTACCATCACCAGTGTGAGAGCGTGACCCTCCTCGTGACGTGTGCAGGGTGCTGAAATGCGGGGCGTATAGATCTGCAAGCGATACATAGTTTTGTTTCTCTGCCTCGTGATGCTGACTGAGCAGGACGAAGAAACGATGATTTTTTCCAAGTGCGCCCTTGAGAGTGAGCAGACAGGAAGATATCCCTACTCACCGTTCTCTCCATAGTTTACTCCGTCTCCGGCAAGAGCTCACCAGACTGATCGAAACACATACCAGCAAGCTCTCAGAGACATCTGCAAGAGGAAGGGCAAGATCGGCTGTATACGAGGAACTACACCAAGGCTTGACTGTACGTCCCAACCAAATGCCACTCTTGGCTCTTGTTAACCGATTTCACCCTTAGCGGGCCTTCCGTGCCGCCCCGAATCACTTAAGAGCTCAAAAAGAACTAGCTTATTGGAGAGAGAAGGAAGAAGGTGCACGCAACCAGACTCGATAGGTTAGGCTACGATGGCTCTCCTGGTAATAGTAATATATTTATAAAAGCTGATAGTGACCATGCGTTGATGCAAAATGGGGTTGTCCTTTGCGTACGTGAGACTAAATAAATAGCAACTCATGCCAAACATCCCGAATCTCCTTGATTCGGGTCTCACACCCTATGATTTGTATGGGGGCATGATATTTGGAGTTTTGCTGAGCGAGGTGAAGAAGGCATACGATTAGCATTCTTGAATACGTTGCGGCTCACTGTCGTAGGATAATCTGACTCACCGTGCTTCCTGCTTTTGCAACCCAGGGAATGACGCTCGTAACAAGTTGCTGCCATTACCGGATTTTCCGATATGAAGTTTGCTGAGCATATCGCGGACCTCGGCCGGACCCCCGGTGGACCTGGGTTTTTCTGGTCTGGACCTTACTGGCCTTAACTTGGTTATGGAGGGATCAACATGTGTAGGCGCGTAGTCCAATGTCGACAAAGAAGGGGCCCTGTTCGCCAACGCTGGATTGGACATGCTGCCCCTGCCGTCCAGGGCCTCTCGAAGATCAGTGACCCCTACTCCTCGTGACGGGCGAGATAGACTCTGCAATGACAAGTTTTCGATTTGCATCAAAGACGGCGCGAGTCTCAAGCGCGGAGAGACACCATCACGCCGTAATGGATCGTAGTTAGACTGCGGCTCCATGGCTAGTAGAGTCGGGGCGAATGAGTAATCACGTTTTGGAATGTTGTATAACTCGACTTACAATCTCTGAAAGCAGACTCAGCGGTCCATGGTACAGACAGGCGTTTTTGGAGGGTTTCTCTATCCATTCCCGTGACCCCGAGCGCATTCCTATTTGACGCCAGAGCATCGACTGCGGCTTGGGGCACAACCCCAGACCAAGCAATGCCTACATCATTGATAGGCGAGATATGGACGGGAACTTCTGGATCAGCGAGTTGACCTGATGTTCGTGCCTCCTCAGAGGGAAGGAACGACGAAGCTGGCATGGATAAAAGCGCCTTGAACCAAATGAGATAATATAACAATCTGAGAAAATGGCGACACCCTACCTTCTCGGCCATCTCCACCAGTTCTCCACAATCCCAGGTCTTTCCTACGGTCAACCAAACTCTTGAAATTACCTCCCTCATCACCCATATCCTTCCCAGCGACGCACTGTCAGCGGTGTCGTCCACGTGCGTAACCGAGGACATGGCAAGTAAGAAGGGTACACCAGTGAGCAAACCACGGACAGGAAGTTGCTCGTGAATCCTCATCAATACGGAAACGATGTTGTGGTAATCGGAGGCTGTCGCCAATGGGAGGGAAGAAGGCGTGATACGGGGAGGAAGCCGAGAGATGATACGCCTCACTAGTGAGAGCTTTCGAGCTCTGGTGGGAAGCGAAAGCGAGAGTCTGTTGCCATACTGAGATCGTGCTGGTGAGCTGCGATCTTCGACTTCGACAACACCAACTGCTTCACGTGAGCCATCAGGGGTAGCCGGAATCACAGTGACGGCCTCTGTTCCATCCCGTGTCGCGGAACGGGCGGGCGATGGTGTGGGTGCTGGGCTGTGAAAAGTGGGCGAAGTAGCCAGAATATGCAAATAGACGTGAGTAGCGTGTAGGAATCGTGTTGTTTCATCTCCGTATATAGCGGCCATCATATTGCCCGCTTGCTGGACTTGATTTAAGGCCAATGGTCGATTGCGCCTTACTCCATCGCTGTCTGTATATTCCCCAGGGGAAGAGATCTCTGATTCTAGATAGACAAGTAAAGCACCGATATAAGCAAAGCGTACGGCGAAGTCCGCGTTACAAATGAGGTTCAGGGTGTCTTGCCAAGTCTCTGGTGATATCTTCGTCCGTTTTGTTAGATGCGTGTCACCATCTGCGCGTTCAGTAGAAGTGCGAGTTGGTTTATCTCCATTGGTGAATTGTATGGAATCTGCCCGTTTTGGACTGCTAGAAAGAAAATCTTGTTCCAGCAGCTTCGGGCTTTCTACGCTCGAACGTTGGTCCACTCTTCGCGAGGGAGTGCGTATGAGCCCAACGAGTCCTTCAATGAGAGCACGGAGCGCTCGAGCACGACATTTATCACTGGGATCCCGTTCACGTCCAGGTAGCCCGGTTGCCTCGGTCGAAACAAGGCGGCTAATAAGTTCGCTAGCGAGGTCATGAATCTGGTCTGCGTAGTACACATGGGTGCCCAAAGCGCCGATGCACTCGGTCAAGGCTAGTAGTAACGAGTCGGTCGGATCAATGGCAGCTCTGCGGAGAACTAGACTTATGAGATTCGAAATGACATCCGAGGTAGACATGACCAGGGGGATGGGAGACGTGAAGACAGTCGTGACCATCGCGGCGAGAGTGGTATGAAGAGTTGTCGTCGCTGGTACATCTTGCTCCCGCTGCAGACGGTCGATCAATCGGGTTGGAATGGCATCACGAAATTGGTATTGCGTCCACTCGGTTGCCCTTCCCGCAAACCAGCAGCAATGGCCCACTTTCTCCCATCCATGAATCTCGTCGAAACTCTCCATGGCTGCCTGCATAATTGGGACAATCTGCCCGCCACTGGAATGATCGAATAAATGAGATAAAGCACGGAGACACGCATTGGCGACATCAGTCTTGATGGGTCCCCGTTCTCCATCGACGTGTAAGTGGATTGATGCCGCACGCCTCTCGATGATAGGGCGTGCCCTAAATTCGTCTAAATACGGTGACATAGGCTTTTGCCTGAGATTTGCACACCTGAAGTTGGCACAATGAGAAACTTGTCAGAAAAAAGTTTGGATTATACCTACTCGTTCTCCAGCGTAGACAGTTCAACCTCTTGTAAGTTGCTCAGAAGCGATGGAACAAGGGTGTTAACTTGGACATTGAAAGTGGAGGAGCTATACAGTGCCTCCGACGTTACTACACTGGTAAGAGCCGCTAGGCCAACCAGTCTCGTCCTGTGGGCAATTTGAGGTTGACGGAAAATCCATAAACATCGGAGCCTACCTATTCGTAAATTCCGAATCACCAGAGGAAGAGTTCGCTCTACTCATTTTTGAGAAGCGCCCGAGCACAGAGAGATAGTCATGGGTGACGGCTTGATCCACGCCTACTAGACGACCGTCAGTGAAGGTCGTCCAGGTGACAAACTACCGAACATCAGTTCTAAATTCCATGAACGTGCATAGAAGGACTTGCTAGGTTGGCTGCTTTGGCAGAGACCTCGATATCAGAAGGAAAGGTGGACAGTACCGTGTCGACAGAAGCGAGGAGTGAGGAAGTGAGGAGAGAGATATCGCGTCGACATTCGGTAGCAAGAGCCTTGAATATGGATAGTGAGATGAGGAGAGAGCTAAAGACTAATATTGACAAGAAGTATACGCCAATTCAAAGGTGATGACTTACGACCGGGAACGAGGGTTGTTCGAGAGCGCCTTTCGGCCTTCTAACTTGATTCTTTTCTGGAGCTCATTGCTCAATTTGTTGATTTTCCCTGGTTTGTTTGAAGCATAATATGTTAAGCGGGAAAGCTCTTGAGCATTGGGGTGATAGTCAGGACCAGAGGTGAGGAGAGATGCAGAAGGTGGATAACAAGCAGCAATTAGTTGCACATGATTGGGAGTAAACAAGAAATTCATTTGGAAGGGACGAAAAGGAGGGTTCTAAGACTAGAATAGAGGGTAAGTTATAAATGTGCGTGTCCTGTAGTCCGCGCTCTCGGGACACGTCGGGGACAAGACGCGGACGCGGAAAAGCAAATCAGCTCCTCTTCCTCTCGTCACGTGCATTTGTATAGCTACACCAATGAATACTTGTCTTCTCTCAGCCGCTTCCCCGCTGCGATGCTATCCGTCACCCATTCAGGTCTCACAACGAATGGCCTCTTTCCCCTGCTTGAAGTGAGAATTCTATGGGTCTTGTTTCCGCTCAAGTGTTGAGATGTCACGATGTGAGTCGCATTGGTCGCCGATTGCCTGTGGTAAATTCAACATTCAAACTTCATCAGACTGGTAGATGGTATCACACGAACAGTGACTGCCCGCCCGCTTCCGTGATGATCCTCTTCATTTCGATATCTGTTGTGTCTCGCAAGTACCCGTTGATGTAGATCCTTGTGTTGTACAAGGCGCCTAAACCCTTTTCTTCTCTCTGATCTTTGAGCTTCCAGTTGCGGTTTCTTACATAGTCTTGCCTCTGGCCGCGGCCATCTGCCCTCTGGTGGCCAGTTGTGAGCGAAACAACACGATCTATTGTGAATCCGGATGATAGGCGAACCCCATGTCACGCGCTTCATGAAGACTGGCCAGAGCGCAACCCAATGTCAGAATGTGTTATGGGGTTTGATTCGTCACACAACGTGTTGAGCAGGTGCCGTGTAAGGGTCCGTCGGGTAGGCGTCTTGGACACGCTTGTTGTGCCATTTGTGCCTTTCGTGGGATATGGTTCATATCTATGGTGCATACACTCTTTACCATGGTTCTTCTGGTGGGTCTGTACCTTTGAGGTTACAAACTTGTCCATGTACTTGTAGCACACTCTGAGAGTGGTATTGCACAAAGCGGTTGGTGAAGATGGTTGGCTGATGGATGTCGTTACGATTCTGATTCCGATTAGGAAATAACCAACCGCGGGTCACATGCTTTTACGACACGACGAATGCGATTGTATCTTCCGATACGGATAACGAATACGACTCAGAACTTCAGGTTTATCTCCCTTGTCCAGCGTCGTGCGATGTCCGGTAGGTCATACAAAGATGCCATAGACCTCCTGAACACCCTGCAATCCAACGCCGCGACGCTGGACGCGATCAAGGCGTCTGGTGGACTTACTAATGCCTTGGCCATTCCGGAGATGATTGAATACTTGGAGAGAATTGGCTACAAGGTGAGGCGCTAGTTTATGGTCAAATAGAGAGACTACACGTTTTACAGCAAGAAGACCTAAATTCACTCAATGTACTCCATGTGACCGGGACGAAGGGCAAAGGTTCGACGTGTGCTTTCGTAGACTCCATCCTTCGTCACACGAAACCAGAGTGGAAAATTGGTGAGTTTCACTTGATCGGATAAAATTCACCGTCTTCGATGCTCAAGCTCCTATGTAGGTTTGTATACCTCGCCACACCTTGCTGCAGTGCGGGAGCGAATACGTGTCAACGGGGTTCCTATATCCGAGGAGTTGTTCGCAAAGTTCTTTTTTGACGTCTGGGATCGCCTAGAAGAAAATCGTCTAGTCTGTTCCTCATTCTAATGGGAACATGCAACGGAGTTAACACTGGGACTCAGATAAAGACCTCAACAAGGACACCGAAGCCAATGTATTTCAGATACATCACGCTTATGGCGTTCCACGCGTTCTTGACCTTGAAGGTTAGTAGTGTTCGTCATCACGCGTTATTGCTACTCAACGACGATTACCAACCAGGTCGACGCTACCATACTGGAAGTTGGTGTGGGTGGTACTTACGATTGTACCAACACCGTTCCTCGGCCCATCGTCACAGGGATATCGTCTCTTGGCATAGATCACGTCGGTGTACTCGGAAAGTCGATTGGGGAGATTGCCTGGCAGAAAGGTGGCATATACAAGGTCAGTGTCCCGGTAGCACACCATCGCGCCTTGTGATATGATGGCCTGCTCAGGAAGGCGTTCCAGCAATAACCGTGAACCAAACGCAAGAAGGCATGGATGTCTTACGGCAACGAAGCGCGGAACTCAAGGTTTGAAGGAGGTCTTAACTCTGGCCAAGTCTCTGACACTCTGAACAGGCATCTGAGTTCATCGTCGTACCAGACATGCCCGAGCTATCAGAGATTCAACTCGGTAAATCGTGGGACGTTGTATTCCTCCTGACTTTTCGGCCTGACAATATGATGAAGGCCTAGCAGGGACCCACCAAATCACGAACGCGGGACTCGCCGTAGTACTCTCCCAGAAATTCCTAGAGTCGAAGGAATCAGTTGCACCTCAAAAGACATTACCAGACAACTTCGTCGAGGGATTGAAGGCTGCTCGGTGGCCTGGACGATGTCAGACCGTTAGCGACATAAACCATCCCCCGATCCTGTGGTTCCTAGACGGTGCCCATACGGTAGAGAGCCTTAAATGCTGCATCGAGTGGCTGGTGAGCCCCATGGCTGCCTTGAGAACTGTATCGACCAGGTAAGCGCATTCCTTCTACTCCAAAGCCCAAATCCGAACCCATGATCAGAAGTGAAAAGCCCACTCGTATTCTCATATTCAATTGCACCCATGGCCGATCTGGCCCATCGTTTTTGGAGGCTATACTGGCGAAGATCGCGGCACAACTTCAACTACACGGTTCTGATGAGGCTTCCCACACGTTCTTTGACAAAGTTGTGTTCTGCACGAATGTTACTTATGCGGATGGTCATTTTAAAGGGGGTAAGACGAGATCCTTGTTACGCTCATACATACTGATGTTGTCCGTTTCCCTCAGACCTGACTGCTGTATCTACTCCTAAGGATGACTTAAAAACACAGCAAGAACTTGCTGAGGCGTGGACATCGTTGGTTCCTACCTTTCCCAAAGAGAACGCACATGTCCTGCCATCCATCGAGCACGCCGTCAGTGTCGTCCGAGAAGAGGCTAGTAGTGGCAAGCCGGTCGAGGTTCTCGTTACTGGCAGTTTACACCTTATCGGTGGATTGATTGAGGTTGCTGGGCTGTCAGATGTCGCTTTGTGATTGTTGGTGCATGCGACGGAGACTGTGCTCCTTCTCTCGCTAGATTTTGTTTGCTTACATCTGCCTTCAACAGGTACTAAGGCAGACTTATTACTACATAGATTCTCAACTAATATTGGTTTCTCACACTGCAATTACCTATAACATCCACGGCGCTACCGAACCTTCGACCTTGATTATCCTTGGATTGATGAATCGGAAAATTTGGTTTGCAACGAAAGTGTCACCTCACGTCGAAAACTCGTTAAAGCAGTCGATCTTGCCTGTCCGCTATTAGAAACCGCCCCACGAAACCCGATTATCTCGAGATGGAACAACATGTCAGACCAACGGCTACATTTCTAGGCAATTTGTTATTTCTAGATACAGGTTCGGAGATCAAGGTGGTACATGTCATATCCCACTACTCGCACCCTGCGTCGGGAGACTGTGCCATGGATCTGAGAAGGGCAAGCCTCGAAGTCAAAGCACACTCTTCAGAGAGGTGTGACACGGCCGGGTCGACGTCCTCCGCTTGCAAATGTCCAGTTGCCAGCTTGCTTCGGCCAAAAGCCTGAGTGCGTTCGGGTTCGGGTGCGTCACAAAGCACTACTTCCCCAAGTAGAGCTTTGGCTCTGTCCAGTATTGCAGTCCTCGTTTGGCCGACAGGCTGAAGTGTCCCGGCCGTTTCCGTTCGCCTTTGCTTCCTCCTCGGCTGTGCTTCCGCTACCACACTTTCCATGTATGTCTGAGAGACGGCGTCGGCAGAGTCGGAACGATCTGCCGCTTTCTTGTCATTTGTCTTCACGTGTTGTATCTTGAGAAGCTCCTTTTGGAAGAGACGCTGGAGCGTACTTGGATTTATACCTTTCTTTCGTGCGCAAGTTGTGATGTGAGACCATTTGTGAGCTGCACTCTTCCTGACGGTCCACCGAATCTCGCAGGAGACACATCCGAGGAGAGGACCGACGTCATGTTTAGTGACATCGGAATCTGAGGCTGGTTTTTGGCCCGAGCTTCTGACTTTGCTGTGGTGATCCAGGAGCGTTGCGGCCGATCGGTGGCATTCTGCTCTAGATGAGTCGGACACGTTGTTAGGCGGACGTAGGACCTGCTTGTATACAAGATGGCCTAAACAAGCAGTAAGATTCGGCTCTGACGACACCTCTTCGATGTCAGCAGCATCCCTACGTGGGATATGTTGCGGTGCGGAGGATAGTGAGGCACGTGGGCGACTGATCACAAGCGACGACTGTGACTCTGAAGACTGTTTGGAACGGCTTCGTTTTGTATCATCTGGCATAAATATACTCGATAAAATAGAGGGAGACTAAACTTTGCGCAAAACTGACTTGTAATGTCAATGACGATGCTCTCCGTATCTTCCAGAGTGACTTCCGCAGTATCCCAGTCCAACCCATCTGCAGGGAATATGTCAGGTCTTGAATGATATGAAATGAATGCCGAAGACAATTCTCAAGACTGATAGTCTCACCACCAGCTGAACGGTTGTACGTAGAAATGTGGCTCAATGCCGGAGAATCATGGGCAACGTCTGTAAATTGGTGTTGGACGTGTTTCTGATGTTTTCTTCGTCTTTTGGTCTCAGCGAATTGAAGCTTTATCCGCTTCCTTTCTGGTTCTGAATCGTCGACATAATCTAATGGGGTGTCTTGACGAATGACCATGATTAATCGAAGTGTTTGAATGAGAGGCCAGAATACGCGGGCGCGTTATTTACGATTGTTGATGTCACCGAGTCGCGCCGATACAGTACTTCTTGTGGCTGCCCAGAGCCCTGATTCGAAGGCGCCTTTCATTCGTCTCATCCATTGTACTCATGAACAGAAACCCAGTCCAGCATGCGTCCATACAAGAAGTATACGCAGCTGTCGCGGGTGCGACTTCTCAGAACCCGAAGGAAATGAGCGCTTCTGCTGCACGCTTAAAGGATCTAATGGACCAAGCTGGGACGTTAGACTTACTTCAACAGATTGCCGCTCAAAAGACCGCTCCACTGCATATCAGACAGCTGAGTATCATCCAGGTGAAGAACGCCGTGTCCACCCTTTGGAGAGCGCGAAGGTCAGTAGACTCCGTTCCATGTCTTCCTTGGCGCTTGTCCAAAAGTGGTTCTACGAATGTCAGGCTGGTTCTAGATGACCAGAGGCCTGCGATCAGGAATCGTTGCTTGACACTGCTAGACGAGGAAGATGACGTCGTAAGGCCACTTTGATTCTATCCCCCCATTGGCGGATTGGTAATTTGGAATCGAAGATCGGCAAAAGCAATGAAGTAATTATTGCAAAAATCGCGCGCTCCGACTTTCCCCATAAATGGTGTCAAATCTGCCTCATTCCGCGTATGACTACATCGCTAATTTCTTTCAGGGCATCTTTGGAATCAGACATCATGACACCAATTACACATCATCTCCAGCAAAGGTTGTCTTCACAGGCATCAGATCCCACTGCGACCCGTATCCTTCACACGTCTCTTCGAACTTTGAACGCTATCTTGAAAGAGTTGTCCCACATTAAAATGATGACCAGCGTCAAAACACTGGGCCAGGTATGCAACTGTGCAGCGCGTCCCTGACATTGACAACTCGTAACTCGTATTCATATCAGCTCATCGCTCGCATTCACTCCCCACTATCTGAGATCTATTTTCAACTAATCCAAAGGCTAGAACCGTCAATCGCTATCCCAAACCTGAGCTCTCGCAGGACTGCTGAGGACCTTCTATTCGCGCATCTTTTGTACAAGGTCATCATGAAAATGGCTGTTTGGATCTGGCCCAAGTTGCGGGATCCTTCTATATCCCCGATGGGGCCATGGGTAGGTACATTGTGTACCAGACTTGTGTGGCATATTTATTATCATTCGTAGTTTCATGAAGTCTTTCGATATTCTGCTGTGCAGCTCCGTGGCCTCTACGAGACTCGCGTTGGCATTCTCATGGATCTGCGTTCAGATGCTGTGCCGTCCGATCCCATCGCTTTACATTCTCTGAAGTTGCTATACAAATTTGTTCGCACCTTTGGCAAGTTTTTCCGACGTGTGCAGCAGGCCGATTCCCCTCGTTTCGTCGAATTGCCAGTTTGCGATGACTTGGTACTGTATTACTGGGAGAAAGTTGTTCAGGCTAATTCATCCGCCGAACTTATTGAAGGTATGTTGCGGGAACGAAGCGGATCAAGGTCACCTAATATCACTTATTCTCAGACTCCGAAGCTGCTGTGTTCCCCGTTCGCATTCTCGTGGCTGGGATGGTCCTGTTCAAAGAGAGTCTCGCTCAATGGTCCCCATTGCGGAAAGCAAAGACAGATCATACCTTAAGTGGGTACCCGAACCACTCACTATGTTATTCTTACTAGCGTATCCCCAGCCCTTTCCCAGGATTTTGTGGAGACCGCTGTTACATTCCTCGTTACTCGTTTTATGCCCCTTAATCCGAACGACCTCGAAGGCTGGATGGCGAACCCAGAGGAATGGGTCAACACAGAGGACAAGGACGACGAGCAGTGGCAGTTTGAATTACGGGTGAGCTTGAAACACCCACCCACCTGCATATTTCTTAGAGAGTCGGCAGCCATGTGCAGAGCGTGTCCTCATGACCCTTGCGAACCAGTATCGCGAGTTTGTCACCCCATTACTCGTGAAGGCATTCGCCAATGTCAATGGTAGGAGGCCGCTTCACGTCTCAGATAAACAGTTTTTTTTCTGAGGATGTATCGAAGAACGACCACCTACCAGTTTGCAAGACATTGTACAAAAAGAAGCAGTGTACTGTGCTGTCGGCCGGTGCGCTCACCGTTTAAGGGATGATTTGAATCTATCTTCGTGGATGCAGATCGCAAAAGATGAAGCAAAGAATCCTAGCCCAGAGTACGTCCATAAAGACTCTCACCCGCAGGAATGCTGAGGTATCACCCCCTGAACAGCTACCTTATCATCCAAAGACGAATTGTCTGGCTGATAGGCCGATGGGTCTATCAGGACTGCTATCCGGCGTCAGACCCTCAAATGTGGCAGATACTCCTTCATCTGCTAACAACAAAAGGTACAGGGACGGAAGTGGTCAGGCTCACCACTGCGACTGCGCTGCAGCAATGCGTCGATGTAAGTCCCAGATAAGTCTTCCATACTACCACAAACGTGTGTAAATAACAGGCAAACCTATTCGATCTGAATGTTTTCATTCCGTTCCTGGCCCCTACGGTGGCGGAGCTTCTCAGTTTAATCGACGAGGTCGAGACGGTCGAGACAAAGAACAAACTAGCGGCGTGCTTGAGCACGATAATTGACAGGTCGAGGGCAGAGGTACCATCATTCTGGAGTATTAATTCCGTCTCGTTAATCGTCTATCAGATCGCCCCTTCAGTATCTCTGATTACTTCTGCCTTCCCGCAACTATGTAAGTTCGATCTCATGAGAGTCTCCCCTAGCTCATTCAGACCTACTAAAGGGCTTTCTGCTGGGGGGGAATCGCATTTTAAGATAACGCTTTTGCGGATGATGACTGTCCTCATTACCGTGAGTCCAGCTATTCTCCTAACGATACTTGCTGATCAGTGGAGTCTCAGGCAACCGGGAAGCACTCAACTCCCCTGGCCACCATAGTGGCTCCCCTCCTTGGCGAGTGCTTATCTCCTGCGGTAGGCATCGCCCTTGCTCGCGTGCTCTATGTTCGATTGACCCCTGCTAGTTCATCACGGAGCTAGAAACGGATGCATTACAGTTGTGGATTACTGCTCTCAGAAATGCTGTCGTGTTGAGCACTTCAAATGGAGAACCAAGCTTGTTGGACCTGTTCCCGAAAGTGATAGCCCTACTGGTCGACAACTGGGCCGTATTGGGTAGCACCACAGACATCTTGGAAGGTTATATTCTGCTCGATGCCAACGCTGTCCTACAGGTTCGCTATGCAGCCATTATAGTCTGTATCCTATGTTCACATTTTCATCCTAGAGACATGTTTCTCAGCTTTTCAGCGCATTACAGCAACCTCTATCTGGTGCGGGCGCAAATCAAATGAGATCGTTGCTGGACGCCTTGGCATTATCGCTCCAGCTGGCTCACCCCTCAACTTACTCAGAGCCGCTTTATTCGAGCGGCTTGTTCTCTTCGCTATTAACGACGATTGTCGAAGACAAGGTACTCACTACCACCTCGCTGCTGGTCAAGAACCGGCTGAATCGGACAATCAGGCAGATGTTTTCATTCTTACCCGCCACGTTGAAATCATGGCCCGCCTTACTCTCCTAGATTCACGGGTTTTCCTCCAGTACATGAGTGCCGCAGCGAACAGGATAGGAAAGCCGGAGACCGAATTATGGGAGGGATTACTAGATCAGTGGCGACAGCGTGTGAGTAGGCCTACCGTCTATCCGAGAAAATTTTCTTTCCAGCGCTCCATTCTAGTTCGACAATATCTCTGAACCCAGGCATCGCAAGCTCTACGCCATGGGACTTGCGGTGCTGGTCTCCACGGGAAGGACTGAGGTCTTGGAACGGCTTCACAGCGAAATTTTTGACCTTTGGACCGACGTGTTCGCTGAATTAAAGGAAGTACAGAGGCAGAAGGAGGACAATGACGGAGGAGAGCCGTGAGATTCTATCCTTCAAACTTCATCCGATCCATCCTTGAATAATCGACATGACATTTTGTAGCACCATATTGACGTTGTATTGGGACCAACCAGCCCCTTCCTTCTTCAATGGTTCTGAGGATACACCAGAATACGACCGCCGACAGAATGTAAGTGTTGACATTCGTCGTAACGTCGACAATTCAGAATTTACCTACTCCTTTGCCACCACATAGGCCTACGATACGGATCCGGTGCGCACAATCCTACTCTCCTCGTTCATTGCGGAGCGCTTGCGAGAAGCGGAGGTTGCGTGTGGTGGGACGCAGGTAATGCAGACCCGATATCTAGCGAAGGCAGATCCTCCGGTGCTCCAACACCTTATGCGAGAGATCTTTGGGCCGTAGCACGTAGTTCAAACACGGTTGATCACTTACACACAGCACCTTTTTGCGGATATTAGACAGTACATAATATGAACGAGAGAAGGCTTCCCATGCCATTGTCAAACGTCACTCTGACTGCTCTTCGTCGCTACCGCTAATCCAGCTTCGGCTTCCTGCACTCATGCCACTCAAGCTACTGCTACCCATTTCATTAAAGTAATCGCTTCCCCATTCTCCAACGCTCCCTTCCTCTCCTTCGCTCGCCCAATACACGTTCTCGACGTGAAAGCGCTCGGCGCCCAACACGGGCGTATCACAGCGCAGGCACTCCCATGGTCCTCCACCCTCATCCGCTGCGCGTATCATCTTCTCCGCGACACACGTATAGCAATAAACGTGCCCGCAAGAAGTGCGATAGGGCGTCACGAGCGGGTGCGCTGGAGGCTCACCCCTCCTCGCTGTGGAATGGGACAAATCAGAAGTCGAGTGGGGCTGGATTTCGTCCGCGATGTTTAGCGTCGCGGTGGCACTTTCGTAGCATATCGCACATTCGTCCTCTGGGAGGTGCGCGAACTTTCCTCGCCCGAGGGATTGAGCGTCTGTCCCCCCACTCCTGACATTCGCCCCGAGGCCAAGTGCCGAACTTGCAGAGGCGGGAACCAGGCTGGACAGCGCGTCCAACGGATGCATTATGACACCTGCCGCGGTTCCTGCGACGCGTCGGAGTTTGCGGTGAGGAAGGAGGGGAAGGAGGAACACGAGGAATTCCTGTTGGCCCGACGAATCACGAATCAGTGGGGCCCGTGTTTTGATGGGAAGGTGTAGTGGGCGTTGATGGAACGTACCGTGAATGCGTGCCACACCATCTGGCGATTCATAAAGTCGTAACTAACGTTGCGCCGCACGAGTCTCCGGTTCGGAACGAGTTTCATACCCAACAGTCGATCCACCGTGGTTCGGTATCTGCCAAGAAAAAAGGGATGTTACGGTGGTCAGTTCGAGTGGCACCCCTCCTTCGCGCCGCGTGCCGCAGCGGGTATAGTAGTAGCAGCAGAAATGCGTGATGCCCACCGTCCATCCCAGAGGAATGCGACGAAGCTCGCGAGGGCGATCGCGGCGTGCGCGGTCTCCAATTTGGTCATCAGCTCCCAAGCCTTCCTCCTGCGATCCGAGCTGGGTGCATCGGGCCAAGCTTTAGACAGTGCGTGCCCGCGCAAACGCGTGTGTACGTAAGGCAAGACGATCGTCAACGCTCCGTGCACGAGAAGGATCTTCCGAGGCAGCCTGGATGCTTCGATGGAGTTGGTCACAAAGTGGGATGAGAAACAGAAAAGTCGCACACGCACAGAGGACGCGACCATCGGCTGTCGACGGGACAACATACTTGAGGTCTTGAAGTTTGGCACCGTACGATGCACCCGTCGCCCAGATGGAGAGTCTGTAGAGCGTCAGCCGAATGATTAATGATAGTTCCGGGTCGAAGCGCGACTTCAGAGTTGACTGCAACGCGCAAAAACACACCCATCAGTAGAAAGAAGCAGGGCGAAAAGATGTTAATTCTGGGACAGGGGGAACGTACGTTGACGAGGCCGAGGGCCTTACTGAGCGGGTCTCGGAGGAGATTGACGAGCTCGGCGTCGAGCAGTTCCGCGTCAAGCTGCCCGACACGAAGGATGCGGGATACGACAGGCGCGGATGTGTTCGCCAAAGATCGTTCTGCATTGCTAAGTGTTGGTTGGGCTTGGTCCCACAGTTGCTGCCACGATGTGGGTTGGGTCATAGGGTGTGGTTACTCGTTGAGGAGTACATGCACCTTGCTACCCACACGACGCCCGAGGCTGACCTTTTCCGTGCCGAGCACGCGCTAATCAATGTGGCCCGTACCATTATCACATACCAGACGAACGTTTTAATGCCTTCAATATCCAAAGTCATGCAGAATATTGCCGGAGACACCTCACTCTCATAATTGCGGATTGCAGAGGAAAGATGCATACATTCGCATAACGGTACATAGTCATTACGCTGCGCCTTCCCTACGACAGGATGCTGGCAAAAAAAAAAGGGATAATCACAGGCAAACCAGCCGCTAACTTAGTGTGCTCTCCTGCTTTCCTGGATAATGGTGCTCAGCTCCTCGAGCTTGCGCTTCGAACGAAGTAACGTTCCGAGCTGCAAACCAACCAACAACAGCAATCAACGAGGCGTCATGGATATACACGCACTCGGAAATACATACCCGTTTTTTGGTGAGCTTCCGTGCCTTCTTATCCTGCAATTTGCGGGGTGGGGTTGGCATGAATCGCTTGGATTTACAGGGTGCTCACGCACCTTTGAGTTTCTCAACAACTCCATAACTCGGCGTTCATACGCCGAGAAACCAGCAACCTCCCGGACGATTGACCGGACGAGCTTAGTCTTTGCTGATAGAATGCCCTTGCGCTGGCTCGGGCGCGCAGCCTTTTCGATTGGGGTAGTGGGACGGCCATGCTTGAGGCCGCGGCGTGTGTCTGTAGTATAGCAGACACATCCCTCAATCTGGTGTTCTCACTATACAATGTGTGATACACTGTACTCACCGTTCCTTGTCATGTTTCACTTGCTGAACGGCTTGCTTTGCTCGACGGGGCGAAATGATTATATCTGCCTACGACTTGTCGCGGGAGGATCGTGGCTTTGTAAACTGTACAGTTAACGACCATATTTTCTCACGGTTCGCAGTTATTTTATTAACTCCACGAAATTAATATTATTGTGGATGCACTGAATGGTATCAAATAAAGCCATAAAGCCCCAGAGCCAACCTGTATATTCTAGTTGACAGAATTTAAACTGATATCAGCTGGCCCACCGCCGGCCCTCGTGAGACCGAGGTACGAGCATCAAAGGCAGAGCCTGTCGCCATTGCCCGCACCAATGGCTGATCAACCGGGTCATTTGATTTGCCCGTAGCGTGACGTCGACTACCTCGAGCAGCCCCCATTTTTGAATCCTCCTCCTCTTCCTCCTCTTCGTCGTCGTCATCATCGTCGTCGTCTGCATGGTCCTGTTCAAGATGTCGATAACTGAGCAGGTTACCAGTAAGAAAGAAAAGACGTACAGGGTCAAAGTCTTCCATACGTCGATCTTCCTCAGCCTCTCCATCAATCCCATCGTCGTATTGGTCCTCTTCATCGTCTATCCACCGGCCTCTCCAATCCACTTCGTCTAACTCCTCGAAACATTCTGGTCGTAATCGCATCCATTGCATTCTGGGGCCAGATTTTGCCCTCTCACTGACTTTGAAACCATAAATACGGGGAAGATATACTTTCCCGGCGGCACGTTTTTGTCCACCATGGGGGTTGGGATTGACGAATGGCGCCTGCTGAGAAGAGTTACTGCCGGTCACACTACGCGGTGACCGAGACGGTGACATGGAACCAGACGAAGACGGCTGCTTCCAGAACGGAGCGGGCATGAGTTCTCGATAGGTCTGGAAGAATAGATGAGCGAATGTGGTGCCAAAGAAAGCGCCTGTCAAAGAGACGACACCGATCAGAGAACAAGGAAATTAATAAGATGCGGAGTGTGACATACCATCAACGCCCTGGAAACGGCTGCTTGCGGGGACATATATGTCATTGCAATTCGGACAAAATAGTTTAACGGTTTCCAGTCCTGGAAGGTCCGATCGCCCACATGGGACAACGTTGCAGCCCATGCAGTATACGCGTGGACATGAGCCAAATACACCTGCTTCGTACTTTTCCGCCTAGAAGCATTTGGATTCATAATCGCAATCGATAGTGAGCTGGGAGGGGATATGAATTCACTGACCATCGCGTGGAGTCCAGCTCTCGTAAGCACGTAGCGTTGGTGAACAAGCCCATACAGCAATTCGGCTGATGCCTCCACTATCGAGACATCAGGAATCTTGGCCGAATCTTCATCTACAGCTTGCTTTCAGGGAGACTGCATTCATCCCAGACACGAGACTAGACGCACCAGGCTCAACATCCAAAACCATCTCCATCGCTTCCTTCCAGAAAGGAACCATCGCGTTGAGCCCAGTAAGATTGAAATCGTCCTCGATAAAATCTTCCGCAACCTCGCAGAAATAATCATGGCCAGGTAAAGAACAAAACCAGCTGATCCAGGTCAGGGATGACGTAGGCGTCGACGATGCTGGTGAAAATGACGCGACGAGGTTGGGTCCGTTCAGGGCGCGACCGATCGCAAAGCACGGTCGGTAGGATGGAGGGAAATAGGACTCGAAGTAAATACATTACGCTAGTGGGCAAGTGTTAGACACGCACTGTAACCCTCCTGTTCTTCGACCTCTTCCATTACTTCATCACCTTCGCCGGTGGCGCTCAACAGCTCATCTTCAGGAACCTCAGGCTGGCTTGTATCCACGGGAGCTTGTTGTTGGGCTCGTCGAGACATGATGAAGAAAGAGGGGAGAAGGGAATAAAAATTGGAATACTGGTGGGCAGATGGTTGTTGTACCCGATAGCGGAGAGTTTCATTGCGTACGCCGACACACAAGCTTAAGGTCAATTTGCACTCCGACGTATCACCAATCCATTACGACCGTGAACTCTACTACTGTAATTACATGTCTGGCCAACAACTCATCTGCGCACTTGCCTTCCCTGTCCACAAAGTTGATCCCAAGATTAGTACGATAACTACTTGCCCCAACACGACGGAAATCGCCCCGTATAACCATCGTTTCTTACCCACCAGAGCGTTCAGTTCAGCTGCAAATGTGCTCACTGTCGTGAGACATCCACAGTATCCATCGCCCAATCCCTGTAATATCGAACATGCACCAGGAGATACAGCGGGCCGTAGACCCAGAAGGACGTGGAACGAGGCGAGTAACGCCGTGCCAAGCCCGTTGGCCATAAGGGTACCGGCAGGGAGTAGTTTCCAACGCGGATTTAGGAAGACGGAGAATACGTAACGCGTAAAAGTACCGGGGACGCTGAAGAGGAGTGCAACAGTCGCTTGGTGGCGGAAGGAGGCGGAAAGGAGAAAGAACGTGGGGAAGGTCGCAAGGTACAACATGAAGGAGACCATGGATATCATGTACCGCACCGCAGCGGATGGTGTTCGCATCTTTGGGATGAAGAGTAGGAGTGCCGTACCAATGTGAATCCCGAAGGATAGAGATGCAAGAGATATCAACAAGGTGAAGAAGAGTTTTGAGACCCCATCAACTGCCTGGTGTGAATCGTGAGCTCTCAGAAGGTTGATCAAAGTGCTGCGGGACGGACATCTCGCAGCCAACCACGATGAAATTCCCCCTCATTAATCCAAGAGTAGAAGACGTCCAGTTGCCAACCGGAGAAAGTCGTGAGAGAACCGCAGAAGCCTAAATGTAAAATTTGAGCCATGAAAGGTACAATTGTGGTAATCAAACGCTCAACGTACCTGTTGCAATCGCGGTGTAGAGAGGACCGTAGCTTCTTAGGGTGTGATTAGTAATCCCAATCCCTTTGAGACCAGTTTTGGGGTAGAAAGGGTCTCACTAGTTGCTGATGGTGTCCTTCAGCGGGAGCGCGATTCCCATAATGAGGCATCCTATAGCTTGCGGATATGCAAGGGGAAAGATGGCCCTACCATCGTAGGTGGCGAGCGCCTGTATACCCAACCTCGCAAGGGTACCAAAAATGGATGCTGGCATGAGCAACGCAACCACCGCTGGTGAAAACGGGTGGTAAACCTTCGACGACGTCGGGATGACGGGGTCCGATTCAGTCGAGAGTCGGTCGACGCTCGCCAACGTCCTCGCGTCTGTCGTGCTCTGCCGCGCAAGCGCCACCTCTATGCTAGTCGTAAGGGGATAGTCCTTATCCGCAACAGGCCCATTGTCACGATCTTTGGGCGCGAACTGTTCGGCCGCAGGGACGTCGTGAACTTCGGAGAGAGGGCCTATTTCTGGCGATATTGTCGGATTTGAACCCGAGGCAGTTGCTTTTGAGGCAACCCCTTGTGACATTTGGGCACAAGCCGTCGTCGGTCAGTCGGTCCGCATTCTCGCGGCCCTTGCCAGTGGGCACCAAAAACCTTATCGAGCTCCAATTCGCGAATTGTCTTTTGGGGACAGTTCTCAGATGGACGTTGCATGGCCAGGGCACATTACTACACTCAGTGGGGTTGGCCATAATTGCCATAATACGACTTGTACCCAATCAATCTCTTGAGTTCGAGACCCTCACGTGATCATGGTACTAAAAGCATATTAGACGCCGAAAACTCGGGCGGGGTCGGGCACGAAACTTACTCGACATGTTGGAGTCATTTCCTGCGGGTCTAATTTTCTTCGTGTCTATTCTCGTATCAATCATGGTCTGGCCAATGACTTCGCGTTCTCGCTGGAATCCCAGTGGTCGTGTACGTGTGTTCCCACGCCGTTCCCACACACGCGTCGCTGACAAAGGTTTATTTTGTTTTAGCATTGCTACATCACTGGGGGCTCAAGTGGTCTTGGCATTGCCCTAGCCATCCTTCTTACAAAGAGAGGTGCTGACGTGTCCATCGTGGCACGAGATGAGGAGAAACTTCAAAAGGCATTAGCGCAACTCGAGGTATTTGACTTATTCTAGTCCGTACTTACCCTCAGAACACCCTCACATGTTCTCCAATAGGCATCTCGGGTCAACCCTAATCAGATCTTGAGGTCGTATTCATTCTCTTTGGGATCACAACAAGCCGCAATGGATGCGCTGGAAGCTGCTTGCGAACCGCACGGTGGCCAAACACCCGACGCCGTCTTTCTGTGTGCTGGAAAGTCAACGCCAGGATTCTTTATCGAGCAGACGGAGGAATCCTTGCGGAAATGCATGGATGAAACCTACTGGCTTGGCACTTGGTCTGCTATGGTTCGTGATCAAGTCGAATCTCCGCTTTGGGTCCTGACTTTTCGGGATCACCAGGCAGCCTGCAAGCGGATGGTACGCACGCATACCAAGGGAAAGATCATCTTCGTTTCCTCCGTCCTGAGCTACTTCGGCATCATCGGCTACTCGACATACACTCCAGGAAAGCATGCTCTTCGCGGTGAGCTCTGGGTGAATCCGAACATCTCGTCTCACGCTGACAACGCCCCGGATATATTTAGGTCTTGCCGAGACCCTCCGTCAAGAGCTCCTGCTCTATTCCATTGACGTTCAGATCTATATGCCAGTGACGATGTACACCCCCGGATATGAGGAAGAAAATAAAACCAAGCCTCAGCTGACCCTCAAGATAGAGGAGTCCGACGGGGGCCTCACTCCAGAGAAGGCTGCAGAGGGGCTGTATGAAGGTGCGGTGCCCATCACAGTCAATTCTTCTTTCAACTTTGGGACTGAAAGCAACCATATACGCAGGCGTACAAAAGGGCGAATTCCACATTACGGATACATTCATTTCTAATGTGTTTCGATCGAGCACCCGTGGGGCCACGCCGCTTGGGTCGAATGTTTTCAAGGACCTCATTTTCGGTCTTATAGGCTCGGTACGTCTATGAGCGCCCTTATGAATGGGATGCAAATTTAACATGAGTAGATTGTCCTCCCGATATGGCGGAGAGGTGTGGACAAGCAAGTGGTGGACCACAAAAAGGCTCACATGGAATATCTTGAATCGAAGAATGTATCAGCGGCGCCAGAGTGATGAAATTTCATATCGTGCTACTATATAGGACTTGGTAGTTGCTAGTAAAGTTGACGTAGAGAGAAATTATAATCGATACCCATCTTGGCGAGTGCCTCACTAACATATTCGAAAATCGAACGAGTGGTTGTTCGAAGGAAGCGAAGCTCGGGGATCAGTAACACGACTGAAAACAAGCATTATATCCCTCTGATATAAAATTACTCTCGGTCTTTGCCATTAGGTAGCACAACGTCGAGAGCGTGAATGGCTACCTTGGTTTACAGATAGACCGAAATGAGAGTAAAGATCTGAAAGACGCGCGAATGAATGGACATAACGGGTGTTGATTTAGGGCTGGTCGTTGGTCGTCGTCGGGGGAACGCGGGAAGAGGGAACAAAAGCATACGGATTACATAAAATGTCGTCACATTCGGTCAAACGAACTGCCAGTGCTCAAGCGCTCATGCTGCTCAGACCTTCACCAGTCGCAACAAAACTTTGTATTCGATGCATTGTAGCTCTTATTAATATAGTTCATGTGTTTTTACAATGACATACTTGTTGAATATCAAGAAGCCGACCTGAAATGGGCCCTCGCGTGCACAATCTCGCTATATGAGAGAAAACGTGGTTTGTCAGCGGTTTGTCACGAGGTCTCTCCAAAACTCTGTGTGTGATCACCATCTGCTTCTTATTTTTACAGTAACAAGCACATCAAGCACGCGCAAGCAGCAGAGTCGAGTTAAGAGGAGGTTAGAAATGAAGGCGTGAGTGACAGAGCGTGACAGACTCGCTTGGCCGATGTTCGGCGTTCGGTGCACCGTTAGTACTCTCCTTCTACTGCGCGTATTCCCTCAAGAGTCCACTTTTAGAACAGCGTTTTCCTACTGTTGCACCTCCACATTTTTTCTACCTCAAGAGACAGAGTTCCTTCCAACAAAGTTCGGATTGCAATCCAGATCATTGAAAGCATACAGGCGGAGACAGTCTCCCCCTGAAGGATGGCGCCCAAGTCTGCTTTTGTACAAGACTCGTTCACAGGGTGCGTCATCACGCAACGCTCAAAAGGCTCGCACGGTTATGGGTGTATTTCATCTTAAAAGGAGCTCTGGTTCTGACTCTACCCAATAATACACCATGTCCCATTCCCGCTCCGCCCTTCCTCCTGTCTACTATGCTATTTTTGGCGTATTCGAGCCCACCGTGACCCTGATAGGCTTCATCGGCGCACTCATGGACCCAACCAAGGCACGTCTCCTTTCGCTCTTCAACGGCGTCTCACTCTCGGGAACACACCTTTGATTTTTTCTTCTTTTCTTCTTCCCGCGGCGATGGGCGTTTCAGACTCACAATATGCAAGCACCGTGGCCTTCCCACATCTCGCCACCGCAACAGTTGCCTCTAGCAACGAGGGTCACTGTCGTGCAACTCGCCCATGTATGCGGGCTTCTCGGCCTCATCAACTTCTTTCTCCTTCGCGCAGCGCGCCAGTATCTCTCGAGTCAGCCGGTACTGCAGGAGAAGATCGTCGCAGGATTACTCACGCCGCTCGTCATCGGTGATGTACTCCACATAGCGTTCACGCTATGGGCTCTCGGTGACGTACGGTGGAATGTCTCGGAGTGGACAGTGGTGATCTGGTTAACGGTGCTTATTGGCCTGGCACTATTCATCCCGCGCATCACTTGGCACATGGGAATAGGGAGATATATGGACTCTAGGGATGGGAGGGGGAAGGGGAAAGGGCTCAGCGCAAATGTCGCCCTTTCTAGGCGGTGACCACTGTGTATAGACCAGGCTTCGGTCTGCGATTGGAAGCTTGTTCGGATACTCTTTGATTGGAGTTAATTTACGCGAGCTATGAGTGCTTTCTTACGGGTTTCGAGATGAACGCCACAGAATCTGTACAGAGCCGAGAGAGGATATACTGCACAACTCGAAGTGGTTCAGAGACGTCCCATTCTCGTAACTACCAACTGACAAGACGCAATCGAATGCTTTCAAGTCACAGCTACGTGACACCATATCCGACCCTCCTACCTCTTATGTACTCATCAAGCGCAAGTACAGACAAGTCGGGAATCATGTGGTCTATTTAGTGTCACACGTGTAAGATCATTCGTATATAGCTTCTGTAGTTCCCTGTCAGTACAATCGCGCTATCATTATCATTGTCCTGCGAAGGTGTCAGATGTTAGTACATGATGCATGTACGTCTGTCGGGTATTCAAACATTCAAAAATAGGTCTCATATTAGATCAAGACAACGTCACTGGAATCCGCGGCCTCCTAAAGAGACACGAGAGGGTTCCCTCCAACCACTTGTATAATCACCAGGGACTACGGAGAGAAGATATGCTCACCTGGTCCAATGACGCGAGCTATGGAGCTCATCTCCGCTTCTGCCTGGACACGGACACAAGCGCTTGAGTAGGTTTATCTCTAGTTGCGGCGGAGCCAGGCTGTGAAACCGGCTGGCGCGATGTGGGGGCGAGACTCCGCAGGTTGGACCTTCGTCTATCCCAGTAGTCGAACAACCAAGTCTGCAAGAGACCGAAAGTCGCCGACGAGACCCAGTAAAGCACCACGCTCTGCAAAGGAAACATAAATAAATAAGAAAACAGCACACCGGAAGAAAGAGCCGATCAAATATTGCTTGTTTTGTTTTACGCACAAACAAACAAAAAGAAGAAAAAAAATCCAAAAATAACGATGCGAAGCGGCACGGGCACGTACCCCAGGTACGACCGCGCCGATCAATATCCTCCCGATGGACAAGAGCCTAAGACCGGACTGCACGATCTTGCGCGGCTCCAAAACGTTTTGCCCTTGCGCGCGTTGCTCCGCGATGCGCTCCTGCTCAGCGTCCTCGCGCTCCCTCACCGCCGCGCTGATGAACCAACGCGACGACTCGACGTTCGCGAGCGTGATCATGCCCAGCGCGATCGGCAGCACCGCAGTCGGGTCCGGGTGCGCGAGCGACGTGAGCGTGAGGAACGCCTCAGAGTCAAACGCGCTGTTCGGCGGCTGCGAGAGTCTGGCTAAGAACATGGACGACCCTACGAACACGGGGAGCTGCGTGAGCGGCGGGATGACCATCGTCAGCCAGGGTCGGCAGCGGTGTTCAGCGAAAAGCTCGCTGAGTCGCGCGGTCATCTTTGTTCCCCACCCCCAATCCCCGCGCAAAGCATAATCATAATGTTGAGTGAGATATTCTTGGTTCATAGGGAGTGTGGACATCAACGTACAGCTTTCTGCACTCGCTCGTTGAACATTCCACGGAGCTCATCCTTCGTCCCGCGAGGCTGTTCTACGCGCATTTCATGAAGGACCTGTTTTTCCACGAGGGGTCTGGCCTCCCGCAGAGCGGGGAGGACCATCTCCTCCGCTCGGGATTGTCGTCTCTTAGTCTGGAACCAGTGAGATTTTCAGCCAACCTAAAATAACTATACAAGACTCACCCAAACGGAGAATGGGACGGTGAGTGCAAGACGAGAAACGACAGTAAGCAAAATGATTGTTGACGAGTATGGCGGGAAGGACGGGGGCCACGGAAGGGCTACTGCCAAATCCAAGAATCCATTCTGGATAGCAGAAGTGAATCTGCGTTTACCCGAAATGCCAACACAGCCCTTTGTAGGTGAGAAAGGTCGCAATGTTGTGAGCTGGGCGGCGGGTCTTCGCACAAACATGATCGCGTGTGAAAGTTTGGCAATTTCATCAACTCGCCCCGCCCACAGAGTTGTTGAGCGCCTGCTTTGGTCGGATTTACCAACTAAACGAGTGTACGTCTCGGTGATACGCACTGCAGATTGGAGAGACAGATACAGGATTGCGAAAAGGGATAAAAAAAATCGTGGTGTACGGCAGCAATCATATCTCCGCCTAATAGTGACAGCGAGCAAGGTCTACTCCATACCGGGCATAATCGCCCCAGCCTAAAATACAAGCTGATGCGGGTATTCGCCCTTAGAGAGCCCCCAGCTGGCCTTAAGATACTTTGCAAGGTACTCTGTATTCTTCACCGCAGCAAGAACCACCTTGTCAACCTCCCGCTGATCCGCTGCCTTGGACTCAGGGAAAGCTTCCTTCTCCTTGGGCTTGCCATCTGCGAAAAATTCATCCTCTGCCGATCGTGTGCGCTTTTTTTCCGACTTGGAAAAGTAGGAATCATTGATCTTCCCATCAGTCTGCACCGGCCGTCCTGAGTTAGTCATTCAACTATAGGGGTGTGGCTTCATACGCACTTTGAAGTCACCAAGTTCGATCTTCGTCGAGGTCGCGATGACATATGCCTGGTTGACTCGACGGAGGGGTACGCCATTGACCTTGTAAGGGCCAGTGACAAGCAATAATCCGCTCTCCAGCTGCTTCAAAAATACCACCCGCTTTCCCCGGAACCGGCCCGCGAGAAGAATCAAGACGGTGCCCGGGGTGATAGAGTCGCGAAGCTGTGTGGGTTTGGCAGTCTTGCGAGATTGCTTGGGCTTGCGGACATCCTCGGCGGGGTAGAAGCGAGGTGCCTTGGATGTAGAGATGAGGCGGGTTCCACCATTATTGCTGCCCTTGACCTTCACCTCCTTGCTTGGTGCAGCCTCCGGTTTGGCTGGCGCGGTACCGGTTTTCCTGCCCTTGTAGAGCTGGCGCCGTGCATACGCCTGCGAGCGAGAAAGGCGGCCGATGCCAGGGACGAGTTGTTTTCGGGCCATCTGCATAATTAAACAAAGCGAGTCAGTGGATGAGGATAGACGAGGAATGCAAGTGGTGGTGCCATCGCAGATGTTGTCCTTCCATCCACCGTAAAACACCCGTCGAACAAAACTCGGACGACCCAAATGGCATGGCTTTTATATCCAGAGCCATATACAGCTGAAAGATGAGGAAACATTGCTCACAATATGGGTGTCTTGAGGTCGCTGTAGGGGGTGGTATCGTGCTTGGTCGCTTAGAGTTGGGCCTCTGTCGGGACGTGCCGGGTGCTTTCCTGAATCGGTAACCGTCACGCACGTGATAAACATGCCCCCAGACTTCAACTGCCAGTGAAGGCGCATCTGTCCTTAAATCGCCTTTGGAGCCCAAGAATATAGGGAAACGATGACCGTAGAACATACCCATGGTAAGCTAATCCTCATGGTTTCTTTCTTCGTCCTTCTAACGGCCAATCGCAGATGATAAGCTCGTCGTTTTCTTTGACATAGACAATACCCTCTATTCTTCGAACTCCAAGATCGCAGAAGCAATGGGTGTGCGGATTCACGGTAAGTTTTCCACCAGTTTCGGAGGTGAATTGAAATATACGTGATCATAGCTTACTTTGTTTCCCTCGGTCTTTCCGACGAGGAGGCTTCCAAACTGCATCGGCGATATTACACTCAATATGGCCTCGCCTTGCGTGGCCTTCGGCGTCACCACGGCGTAGGTAATGCTATAAATCGCCTTTCGTCCACTCAAGGCGCTGATTTCGTTCCCCGTAGATCCTCTAGACTTTGATGAGAAGTGTGATGCCTCGCTCCCACTTGAAACGATGCTTTCGCCTGACCCGCGTATACGGAAACTGTTGGAGGATATCGACCGTTCCAAATGCCGTGTGTGGGCCTTGACAAATGCGTATCGGACAGTGCGTCTGACGTCTCATGGCAGGGGCCAGTGGTAAAGTGGTAATGGACTGACAGTAAATTTGACAGCATGCTGAACGCGTCCTGCGGATCTTGGAGTTACGGGACCAAATAGAGGGCGTCGTATTTTGTGATTATGAGGAGAAAAGTGAAGATTTTGTCTGTAAGCCCGAGCCAGCATTCTACCGTAAGGTTCGCTTTTTCGTTCTGTATACATCATGTATTCGTCTAATGGCTTTCACGGGCCAGGCTATGGACCAGGCAGGAGTGCAGGATCCCACAAGATGCCTTTTCGTTGATGACAGTCTCACCAATGTTGAAAGCGCAAGGCATGTTGGGTGGATTCGCTCCGTGCACTTCCGAGAACGCGACCCTAAGGATGTCGAGGCACAGTGTGTAAATCATACGGCGAGGGATCAGGACAAGTCTCCTAAGGACAGGATACCCGTAATCAGTGACTTACAGCAGCTCAGAGAGGTGTGGTCAGATGTGTTCGTCGAAACAGAGCAGTAGAGATAGTAGTATGTGGGTTCCAGATGTTAGAACGGCGTATTGCGGATGTATGTGTACAGTTACATGGCATATGACATATCAGTACATTCTAAAGCTAGAACAATGTTACAGACACGACTTGTGCAGACTGAGTGGCCTCGAGGATAATGCCGTCAAAGCCCATCAATCCTATCCGAGATCTCATGAACTAGAAAAAGCTTGAGAACGATGTGTACTCACTTGTCGTTGAGTTTTGTAAAGTCAACATTTCCTCGTCATCTGTGCGGTCATAAAGCATGGATGGGGGCGCTTCACCTGGATTGAGGAAGTGGCTTATCCGGTCAGCCTTAAAACATTACCGTCAATGCTCGGATCAATTCAGATTGAGACGGGATACATGCCCTCTCGTCAAACTTGACCCGTGGCGGTGTGTCTATGTAAGAGTTGACCAATCTAGAACTAATAGTTGATGATAGCTAAGCATACCATCCTCATCATCCTCAGGTCGACCCTCGATTTGCCATGGACATCGCTTGTACCGTTGGAAGAGGGGTGTCCCCGGCTACGGTAGGAGTAAGGTGACGGGGGACATGAAAGGAGGAAGGTACACACAACATTAGTATGGAGAATAATTTTCTTCACTAGGTGTGTGTGGTCGGATATAAGGAAATCGATACCATGCTGAAAATAGTTGTAAAAATCTGACGAATTGCATTGAGGTGTTATGTGGTGAGAAGAGACGAGCAAATGCCATACAGGATGGCTCCGGACTTTGGTCATCGTTGTGGCTACGCGCATGGATGGCCATACGGTCATCTTCCTTATAAAAGGTACGTAGCGGGGGCCCCAAGTCCGACAATAGATCTTGCGCCGTGGTCACGCCCAAGCGAACATGGATAGGTGGGGACGATGTTGGGTAGAAACGAAGGACAACACCGTCATGAACCTAGTCGTGTTTAACATCAAGTACGATCTACCAGAAGAAAGAGAAATTCGACTAACCTTTGCGATGGCCTCTGCGAGCTCACCGTATATGATGGGCGACACTGGGACCTCGCTGAGAGCATCTATTTCGCCACCAGAGGGATCCGTTTGGGTGATTAAGAGACGGATAACTTCCTGGGAACGATCCTCTTGTTGCTTGGCTTTGTCCCGAAGGCCCTCGTCGTCGAAGCAAAAGCGCACACCGGGATAACGCAAGTCCTCGCCGGGATAAGTTGGGCCAAAGGCCAAATTGACGTTGACGCGACGGAGCTCCTTATCGGGCGAGGAGAGAATATTACCCTTGTATCTGAGTGTGAGCGGGGGGTTGGGGTCCCGCAATCGCCTGACGGCAATGGTGTGGAGGCGCTGATGTGTCCCGGAAAAAAGGAGATCAAAATGTGGTCTGATATGAAGGATTACAGGAGTTGTTGATGAGTCAGGATCATATTGAACGTCAACTTGGGGAAAGGTGTGCTTGTGGGTCCTTAGAAGGTCGAGAACAGTCCATAGAGAGGCGCCTAGAGTGAAACGATGGTGAGCGTTCGGAGGGATAAAAGTTGTGGGATGAGACTAACCTAGCTTAAAGAGGCCGAGGCTATAGCCAGGTCGGATGTCGAGGTCGAGTTCAGAGAAGAGCATGGACGTGTAGCGGGAGCGGGAGCAGATGATGGGTGGGATTACGAATAAAGAATGACAAAGGGTGAGACGAGCATTTTGATTGGGGCTCGGGCTCGGAAGTTGACACCGGACCTGAGCTGAGGGCGCGCAGCAGACGGGTGAGATCGGACCACCGTGACTAAAAAACAAAAACCTTGCCTAGCTGCCTCTCTGCTCTACAACCCCGATGGCCCCTTCAGTCAGAGTCAAGAGGCGTCATGTCTACACCTCCATTCAGGACGATGACAGGTATCAACCTGAGCATCTAACCGACGACCAAAGTGATCGTGGTCGCCGTGCGCTATCAGAAGGAGGTGCTCCACTTACCCCCAATCTCGCCGTAGACTCCCCGCCGCCCGTCGCTCCTCATGACACCCCCCGTTTATCGGCAAACTATCCTCCTGTCCGAAGAGATGCGAGCAGGGTCAATCGTGTCGTCCGCAGTGGTTCAATCGGCTACCGGTCTTTTGCTGCCGACCTCGATTCAAACGTGTCCAACTCTCCCCCAGCCACCATCGGTCGATTGAACAACCTTGCTCCTCCTCACGAGACGATATTCGAGGGCCCTTCTGCGGATGTGGTTGTCCCTCCCCCACAGCGTGGCCATGTTCCTCGGGTCAGCCGAGTTCGAAGCGCCCTTTCGTCTTCTCCCAGTCGCACTGGCCGCGAATCGCCCTCGGACGACTCAGATTCCGATTCTGACGATGAGGATCACGTTTTGGAGGATGATGAGCACCATCACGACGACGATGTTGTCGATCACCTTGATGTCATTGGTACGTTGTAACATAGCTCTTGCTCACAGATTACCAACACTTCCTCTTTACAGACCCTCAAGTTGCCACCGTTGCGGCACTCACCAACGCAGCGAACGCTATTCTTCTGTAAACTTTCATTTTCATACTGTCTCAAGGTTCCCACTGATATCGGCTCCCATCTCAGCCCACCCCTCTCTTTTTATTCTCGCAAACCGGTTGTTGTCCTCCCGCGCGCTGGGCGAGACTTGAATGTGGACGACGCTTCGTTTCACACCACAAGCACGGACGAGCTCGACCGGCATGTCCATGACGTGCTGAAACGCAGAAATAAATTCAGGCGTGTAATGAAAGGCGTGTGGGCCTTCCTGAAAACTCGTGAGTGGGGCGTGCACATGATACGTTTGACCGGCCCTGATCCGAACCTCTCTTATTAAGCCTTGGGCGTCAGTAGTCCTCCGCTCCGTAAGGCTGTATTACTCAGACTCTTTCGCTTCACAGGTTATCTTTGGTATCTATGGGTTCCTCGTAGGTAAGTGACCTTCAGCAGCGTCGGTTTGACTTGCTTACATGTCATGCTTAGTGTTTTGGGGGAGTGCGCTTGTTTTCTTCCTGGCCAAATGGATCGATCTAAATAACCAGGAGACTCAAGATCTCTGGACAGAGATTTGCGAGCAGATCCTGAATGGTGTGTTCCGCTGTCGTGGACGTCCCCGGGCCGTCTCACCCAATATTATAGGCCTCTTTTGTCTCACTGGGATTGGCCTCATCCCCTGGCGTATCGTCGACACATATCGTTCGTCTCTGCTTCGCTGTCGTCTCCATATTTCGCTAACTTGGGTCACAGGGATTATTAAAATCTGGTATTACAAGCGTCGGACCCGAAAACTCCGAAAAAAAGCAGGGCTTCCTGAATTATATGATAACAATGACCTACCAGATCCCATATTCGATCCGAACTACGTGCATGTTATGACAGATAAACAAGAGTACGAGTTGCATCATCGTGAGACCGTCCGTTCCTCCACGGCATAGTTTTACTTACATTTTCTCAATCCTCAGAGCAAAAGAAGTTTATGAAGTCTCAAACATGGTATCGCCCCCACGGAACAGAAACACATAGAGTGAGTAATTTTACACCTGCGATCGCGTATACAAGTCTGACATTGATGCGTAGGCGTTCCCCATAACGTTCGTCCCCACTATGAGCAACTGAGCATCGCTTATTCTTTTATTTAGCACTGCCCTATGGATCTGCTTGCTGAACGATGGAAACTCGGTGTTCCAGGTCAGACAGAATGAATAGGTTTCTCCGCGCCGATACTCACCGAGAATGCAGTGTATGCTGGCCGCTTGTATGTGGTCCATGAACCGCTTCGATCGTCCAGCGTGGACGACTGCCTCGCTCATACCGTTAGCCTTTGGCTGCGGCATCCTTTCCGGCGTCTTCATCTGGCGCGGTGGGAAAAAGACGAAACGCACCGAACGCGTCGAAGAGCGCCTACGCCGCGCGCTCGAGATGGAGGACCTGGGGCATGAACACCCGCCCGATGGCGTGATTGCGCGGCTGCAGGAAGCTATCACCCGCCACAGCGGGGGAAACAAAGAACGAGGATCTGCCGAGAGTCGCGGTTCGCAGGACGAAAAGGCTGTCAAGCAATACCGTGGAACCCAGAACGGGACTGGAAACCGCCCTGATTATACCAACACCGTCTCCTCGACAATTATTTCGCCCGGTATCAAGATTGAGGAAGAGATGGTTGTTCCCCCTCGTAGTTGAGCTCTCGATATTTGATTGCAATGACGCTTGAAGTGAATGAAATCGATTGACGCCCCCTTTTCACGCTCATCATTATTTCATCTGTTGTAATTTTACGTAGAGAATGGATTACTTCGTTTTCCTTCGCACGGATTGACGTTGACATCGCCCATTTCCTCTCCTTGTACGGTCATGATATAAAAGTGCTAATACAAATTTATTGATGGATGGCTTTGACTAGTTGGATTGTTGAAATCCGTACAGATGAATGTACATATTTGCTGTGAATTTCCACATCTCTTTCTCGTTTCCGCTTCTGGCAACAACACCAGAGGACGGCATTAATTGATCGTCACAACTCCACCTACGGCAAAGCAGAACCAGAGCATGCTGATGCTATCAATGGTGGCACGTAGCCACCAATCGGATGCTGTTGAAGCGTAGGGGGACCATCGATCACGCGTATTGCTGACGAGCCCAGCGTGCGGCGGAGACGACGTTTTTCAGAGACGCCTCGGTCTCCTTCCAGCCACGGGTCTTGAGCCCGCAATCCTAAAGAAAAGGTATCAACTAAATAGTAAAGTCACCAGTGAAGCGATGACGCACGGGATTGACGAAAATGAGCGCGTCTGGGAGGATGTCGAGCATTGCCTTCAGGCGGTCTCGGATTTCCTGATCGCCCGGAACACGCGGAGAATGAATGTCATATACACCAGGCCCAATGTTATTCGAATAGCCGTAGTGTTTGAACGTATTGAGTAACTTCATGTCACTTTTTGAAGCTTCGATGGAGATAACGTCCGCATCCAATCGCTGGATCGAGGGGAAGATGTCGTCGAAGTCGGAGTAGCAGAAGTGTGAGTGAGTCTGTAAAGCATCGCTGACACCCGCAGTTGACAGCTTGAACGAATCAACGGCCCATTTGAGGTAGGCGTCCCAGTCCACACGTCGGAGTGGCAAACCCTCACGGATAGCCGGTTCATCCACCTGGACAGCCTTAATTCCTGCTTTTTCAAGGTCAATGACCTCATCACGGAGCGCCAGTGCGAGTTGCTTCGACTGCAGCTCACGAGAAACGTCTGCGCGAGGGAAAGACCAGTTGAGAATCGTAACGGGACCAGTTAGCATGCCCTTCATGGGGTATTTAGTTACGCTCTGGGCGTAACTGCTCCATTTAACGGTCATCGGGCCGGGGCGCGAGACATCCGACACAATGATGGGTGGGCGAACATAGCGGGATCCGTAACTCTGCACCCATCCATTTTGTGTGAAGACAAAACCGTGGAGCTGCTCGCCAAAGTATTGAACCATGTCATTGCGTTCCGGCTCTCCATGGACGAGGAGATCAAGGCCAACCGTTTCCTGGAAGCGGACGACACTCTCTATCTCCTTTTTGAGGAAATCCTCGTATTGGGCCTCAGTGATTTCGCCCTTGGTGAACTTGGCACGGGCACTGCGGATTTCCTTGGTCTGCGGGAATGATCCAATGGTGGTGGTGGGGAACTTGGGAAGCTCGATATGCTTCTTCTGGACCTCCTTACGGACAGCGAAGGGGCTCTTGCGCTCGAGCATGTCGGGGGTGATCGCAGCGACCCGCTTACGAACAGCATCATCAGACGTCCGCTCGAATTCACGACGCTTTGCAATGGATTCTTCGTTAGCTTTAACTGCTAAGGAGATTGCCGAATCCTGAGAGCCGGACAGGACTTTCGCCAAGATCGACACCTCCTGGGCTTTCTCGCGAGCGAACGAGAGCCAGTCCTTCTGTGCCGCGGTGAGCTTCTTTTCGGACGCGAGGGTGACAGGAATATGGAGCAGTGATGAGGACGTAGACACGATAACGCGGTCCTGCCCTAGCGCATCAACAGCCTTCTGTCCAAGCTTGATTGCGGCTTGGAAATCAGTCTTCCAAATATTGCGACCGGACACGAGACCCAGTGACAAAACAACGTTGGTCTGTTTCACGGCGGCAACGACGTCATCGAGTTGACCGGGCGCACGGTCGAGGTCGATATGTAAACCAGCAATCGGAAGCTTGGCAACATAATTCACGTTGGAGTCGAGGCGTCCGAAGTAGGTGGTAAGAAGGATTTTGGGTGCGACTGGGGAGAGCTCCGCATATGCACTGGAATATTCCTTCTCGTAACCTGCTGCCTTATCGAGCACCAATATGGGCTCATCAAGCTGGACCCAGTCAGCGCCAGCTGTCTTCAAGTCGGCAAGTAGTTGCCTGTAAACGGGAAGGACCTTGGGCAAAAGAGAGAGGGGCTGGAAATCAGGTTTGGCATCCTTGGACGCCTTACCAAGGGCAAGGAAGGAAACTGGACCCAGAACCACGGGGCGAGTCTCAATGCCCAGCGCTTTCGCCTCGTTGTATTCCTCAATAGCCTTGTTGAAGTTGAGCTTGAAATCAGTTTCCTCCGAAAATTCAGGCACGACAAAATGGTAGTTTGAATCGAACCTTAAAAGGTGAGGCGTCAATGCAAAATATTTCTGGCAAATCTATGGACATACCATTTCTTCATTTCAGAGGCAGGGACGTCGACGCCGTTAGCCTGACGCCCACGGCCCATGGCGAAATAAACATCAAGGGGCGTCAGACCCTGGCCAACATAACGCTTGGGGATGACGTTGAATGCAGCGGAATGATCGAGAACATGGTCGTAGAGAGAAAACTCGCCACTGAGGCCCATTGGTTAGACTCTGCACCAGAACATGAGTGATAAATGAAACAACCTAGGGATGTAGTCGACGCCTTTATTTTTCAACGACGTCCAGTTACTCTTCTTAACGTCTGCCGCAGCCTGAGTGAGCTGGTCGGCGGTGATCGTGCCAGCCCAGTAAGCCTCGACAGCTTTTTTTACTTCGCGATTAGCACCTGTCAAAATCGATACTCAGGTCAGAATGACTTGACACTGGGTGGAAGCGGATGCGCACCAATACGGGGAAAACCAAGAACGGCGGACGCAACCATGGCTCAGAGGGATGAGGAAAGTAAGGGAAAAAAAAGGTCCCAGGGACAGTTGCCATCGTTCGAGATAAATACATATTAGATCAGCTCACGGGGCTTGCCGGAACACACTTTGCTCGCTTTTTTGACTTGTCACAAAGTCAAGAAGCGACATCAAGCGAAAAGGCTTAAAAGGCCGCTTTACACTTTACACAACAATACGTTCAGTTGGTTCCCATCATCATTTTTTATACCCTTTTTCGCTCTTTTCTAACCTTTTTTCTAAACTTTCCCGACTCTTAAGTTAATTAAAAAATACTTATATTTTTGGTAATCCGTAATCCAAACCTACACCTCTCTCTCTCGCTTTCTTATCCTTATCGCTTGCACAAGCGAAAAAAAGAACTTCTGATGCGATCAGCACGTCGTAATCGTAATCATCATGCACAATCGCATTTTCACGTATCTTCGCCCCAGTTTTAATGACGTACAGGACAAGCGTTTGCAAGGCGTGCACCCGTCAAGAATGTAGTAATCAACGGCCGAGAACGCTCCATCGATTGTTGCGTCGGTATACTCCCGAATTTAGTCACGGTCGCACAACGTGGTCCAAGTAGCTCCTGATCGAAGGAAGCGTGCCCGTCTTCCTCCAGATTATCATGTCGGATAATATATCCTTCGTACTCAAAAGTGTCGGTCAAGTCTCATTTGACCATCGTCCAATTCCAGAAAGTGTGTCAGTTCCCCCTCATGTCGTAATGTAAAGTCATCGAACTTATTCACCAATAGTTAGCGAAGACGAGGTCCTTATCGAAGTGAAGAAAACAGGTGTGCCACCCCTGCTGTTATCGTTGCTGCAGACGTGTTGATGCACTTCTCAATAGGGATCTGCGGATCCGATGTACAGTGATGTGCAGCTTCACCGCTTACACCCGCTTACAGGAAATCACGATCTGTAGGTGCACTATCTCGTGGACGGTCGCATTGGCGATTTCATAGTGGAGTCTCCCATGGTGCATCTGATGGTCCCATCTTAATGCCGCTTCTGATGTCGAAACAAAGGTTCTCGGCCATGAATCATCTGGCGTGATATCTAAAGGTGGATCGTCTTCCCATTTTAATGCTAATGTGTGATTAAGGGACCTCTCTTGGCCCAAAGTCGGCAGTGGCGTGCACGGTGTCAAACCGGGTGATCGTGTGGCTATGGAGCCGGGTGTTTTCTGCCGCAGGTGTGAAGCTTGCAGAACAGGCCGGTACCAAGTATGTGATGTAAACATTTCGTCGCCTCCACACACTCACAGCCTAACCAGCTATGCCCTAACATGGCATTCGCGGCCACACCTCCCTACGATGGTACATTGACCAGATACTATCGCCTTCCTGAAGACCTTGTGTACGTCCTTCCAGAGAATCTTTCATTGGAGGATGGCGCTATGGTACGGTGAACCAACTCTTCTCGGCCAGTGCTCGAATGTTGTCAGATGGAACCTCTTTCAGTTGGTGTCCACTCTGTCTTCACGCAAGCCAAGCTACAGCCCGCCCAATCAATTGCGGTGTTTGGTTGTGGTCCTGTCGGACTTCTCTGCATGGCTGTGGCGAAGGCTATTGGCGCATCGAGGATTATCGCCGTTGATATTGTACAGAGTCGCCTTGTTTTCGCAAAGACGTATGCGGCCACGGACGTGTTTCAGCCGCCGGCGCTTCAGGAAGGCGAATCCAAGATGGCATATTCCCAAAGATCTGCAGGTCTCTTGAGGGCTACTCTGGGCGTAGAGGATCGAGGTAGCAAGGCTATTGACGTTGTAATAGACGCAAGTGGTGCAGAAGTGTCTATACAAACAGGTATTCTCATTGCCAGGGTCGGCGGGACATTTGTGCAGGTAAGACTCAGTTTGTGCCAGTTGATATCTTTCTCACACAATCACAGGTCGGAATGGGTCACCCGGAAGTTGTCGTGCCTATTACTACCTTTCTCGCAAAGGAACTAATCCTCAAGGGTTCTTTCCGCTATGGCGTATGTATTACCTGTACACATGTCACACTGCGGCTGACATATTATAAGCCTGGGGATTATCGTCTAGCACTTGCTCTCACCACTCAGAAGAAGATAGATTTACGGCCTCTTGTGACCCACCGGTAGATATTCTTTCGGGCGTGAGCCTCAGCTGTGCTGCATTTAATTGTGCTCTAGTTTCAGATTTGAGGACGCTGCCACCGCGTTTGACGTAACGAGGAAAGGAAAGTCGGAGGACGGCAGAGGTCTCATCAAGGCGATAATCTCCGGTCCAGGAGTCTCGGTCGATGATATTTGAACTTGAAACTTGAATGAATGAGGAGAGCGCAGGGCCATGGGATGGTTGACAGTTCAAAGTTTGATGGCTGTAATGAATCTCTTCCTTTCCTAACACTTGCGCCTGTTATGTATGTACCATTGATTTGGACATTGGACGTCCACACTGCAATGAGTGCGAGGGCGGATTGCGTCCGGCGGGCGTGAAGCAAACGCTGGGTGCCACTAGCACGTGGTCTGCCAGTGAATAATGCGCCACGCGCCGCCGCGCCTGAGCTCTGCTGCATCCACTTGCAACTTGATTGGACTTGAAGTTGTTCAAGTTGTGGAGCTTGTAAAGCTAGGCACATTCCTCAGCTACCAACTGAATTGGCTAGTTCTCGGAGGTGATAAAAGGCTCTTATAAGAGCTCTTTGGTTGTTATATCGTGGAATCATCTAGCGTCGCTCGAAGACTTATTGTGCCTCGCATCTAACTTCAAGTTGAAACCCCTTTGTTGCTGATTGCCGTTGCCCTTTTTATTTGGGTGAGAGGGAAATTTACTTTTAGCATCCCATACAAGCGACGATAGAACATCGTCCACGGACTCTGGGTCTGTGACCATGCCCTTTCTTCCACGAAACCGCTATTATCTTCGCATCTCGTCATCGTCGATCTTGCCACTCTACGTAGGCCCATTTTATTTCGTTCCAATCAATGCCTGAGAGACCACATTAAATCCACAGGTTTATCTCGATAGCCAGCATGTTGACTGGATGTCGGATCGGGTACTTCGTCAAATTGTTGCTGATCTCAGGCCAAAGTGATGAGACACTGTTTGTCCCATGTCATGGCATAGGCTGATGCCTTAATAGGATCCTCCCCAAGTTAAGAGCTGAATCCGATGCACATCTTGGACCGGGACCTGCACCAGCGAATGCGAAGAGAGGCACTGTGGACGTTCATCGAGGAGGTATGTACTAGCCATAGAGGGGTTCTATTTATTCAAAGGCCTATTTAGACACGTACCAATTTGCTTATTTTCTGCGTGAAACTGAGCCCCATTCCGTCTTGCTAAAGGTAGTGTCGCGCACGCAAACTTCAAGTCCTCTCATCATTTCCCCGCAGATGAGAAACTTTGTGCTTGACACAAACCCTCCCCCACCAACTGGTCCCGCCAAACCCACCGAACAACAATCAAGCAAGCGGAAAGCGAGTTCTTCTAGAAAGGAAGCACGTCATAAGACCCGTGTTTCCGGAACAAAAAGCCGCAAAGCCCGAGGGCGCCGGGTAGCGGCGGGAAGCAGTGAAGAAGAGGATTACCAGCCTAGCGATCCCGAACTTTTTGGTAGCGATGACTCGCGAGTTGAAGAAGACGAAGGAGTCGAGACAATGGAAGATTCAAACATGGATACGACAGAGGGAACGCGAGGTGTCACTGATGAAGACACAAGCGCTGATGTGAAGGTGGAAGAGGACGAACGTCATGGCCTTCCTCAAACTGAGTCATCGCATGTTGGAGACGCAGACGCCCCAATTGAAGTGGATGAAGATGACGAACCCAAACCGAAGCTCGCTCTCGAGCTGAAGTATCGAGAATTCTCAAACTTCAATCGCTGCCTCTGTGTCGTTGTCGAGCCTTGGCCACCACAACACTCCAGCACTCGCGCACCACCGGTTGTCCCTTCCGCTGCATCCAGAGCGTCCACCGTCACACCTACCGCCTCCGAGTTTACCATGAACCGCGGTCAGCGGGCTAAAACACCATTGTTCTTTCCTGACGTCGACGATGAGCCCACAGCTCTTGCCAGTGGTCACTCACATCCCCGCCATTTGCCACCAGTACCACTCTTTGACGAACCTCCGACAACCCATGAGGCAGATGATGTGGAAGAATGGGACGACAACGCTGAATTAATGCAATTTAGTCAGATGCTAAATACTACAGGAAGAGTGGGGGGGGCAGATGTGGAGGAAGAGGACGAGTTTGATGGAACGGCACTGTTTGCGGATGCAGATGAAGCAAAGGAGTTGTGAAGGGATATTGATTAGCTCTACTTTTGTATGTCTATGAAACGGCTGTTCTTCTCGTCCTACGCGCGTCCTATTTCTGTGAGGATCTCCAGCTCTCTCACGGGACTTACTGCTCGAAACCCTGCGGAACTCATTTCGAACTGGCTATGCCCTCCGGTCATGGCTCGTAGACGTGTAGAATAGTCCAACATCTGGCTTAATGGTGCAACAGCATAGACCGGGCGTTTGAGTCGGACCGAATGAGTCCCTTCGTCTACAGAGGACAGGGAAGATGGAGACAGCAATTTCGGTGGGACATAAACCCCTTCCTGGCTATAGGGAATAGAGTTCTCTTCGTCCAGCGGTACGTTTGATTCGGCGAGATCAAGAATTTCCCCGCCGTGTTCAACAAGATCTTTCATGACTGGCCCGAGTACATCAGAGCCCACAGAGACCCGGATCTGGATGTACGGTTCCAATATCGGTCCTCTGCCGCGACTTTTGACAAGATCTCGGAGGATGATGGCGCTAGCACCTCCTAGGATGGAAAGAGGAATATTAGGTGGGTGATTGAATGCTGTCACTTGGATTCGACTTCGTGACAATGGAAAAGATGTATGGGGGGAACTAGACAGCGTGCCAGCAATGCCGCGAGAGATGTGGGTCCAAGGATTCTGTTCATCATGGAATACACTAGGGTGAGGGAGGGGGTTTCCGTCATCTCGAAGGACAATATTATCGTCCCAGGCACCATCGCCGACTTCATTGTCAAGTAGTGGTCGCAGAGAAAAGGAGACAGAGGCTGTCACGTTCTTCCCGCCTACACTTGTGGTCCAGTCGACTATAGAGGGGCGAGATTCGTCAGGCCCAACGCTTTCTCGGTAGGTGACGCGCCTCCGCCCAAATTCGCATTTTGCTCCCCATTCGTCTCTGAGTCGCCCCTCTACAATTTCCAGGTGAAGGGCGCCGAGCCCATGCACCAGCAGCTGCCCCTCGTGGGTCTCCATCCGTATCGAGGGATCTGTGCGTATCAGGGAATTCAAAGCATCTTCTACGGGCTGAAGGTCTGCATGAGACTGTGGAACAACAGAAGCAGACATCGTTGTCGGTGGAGGAGTGATGCCAGGGAACGGAGAGTCCTTAGATCGGCCGTGTGTCGAGATCAGGGTGTCACCTGTGCGGGTGTGCTTGAGGCCAAGGATTACTCCCACAGACCCAAAGGGCAATTCTTCCACTTCTTCGGCGTCTGACGCGTATAATAACAGCAATTTAGAAACCCTTTCCTTGACACCTCGGGAACTGTTGAAGAGACCGCTTTGGCGGGACAGCGTACCTGGCCATAAAGTCAATCATTCGTCACGAAAATGGGGGTCATATTTAGGGGGACGAACCGGAATACACCCTCACAAAAGTCATCCAGCCGCATCGTTTATCCCAGGAAACTTTCCAGGCCAAAAGCCGGACCAGGTTTTGAGAAGTACTCGCGTGGGACGATACATCCAGTGGTGAAGCAAGCAATTCACCGGCGTAGTCCATAACAACCTCGGTCCCAATGTGCTTGCTCGCTGAACCACATAGCACAGGTAGGATGTCAGACTTGAGTGTCGCAGAACGGAGGAGGGGTAAGATAGCAGACGGGCTGACGCCTAAATAAGCCGAAGGGTGTGTTGGCAATTCGAGCAGATGTTCCATGAATTCGTTTGAGAACATTGCTAGGCATTCGAGAAGGGCAGTACGAGCAGGAATAAAATGAGGGATGAGAGGATGAGTAGGGGGTAAAAGCTGAGACTGGTTTATCTCCTCCATGGTCGTAGGTAGTGGGTGCCGCGACGAAGACCCATCCAATTCCCATCGCCAAAGTTCCCAGTTGACTAGATCAACAATGCCTTGGATACCAGGCTCGCCTCTAGAATAATCTTGAGGGTCAAAAGATGCTATAGGGAGGGTAAGAGCTACCGGCATTGGGTGTATGCGATGCGCCAACGTAGAGAGAATCGAGTAATGGAACGAGGCACCCGGCCGATCAAGCTTGTTCAGGACGAGAATTCGACTGGGGACGCCATATCTTGGACAAGAATGAAAGTTAGGGTGTATGAAGCACGCGAAAGGATGGCTTACCTGCTTACCTGTCCAACTGTTGCCAAACACCTTTTGTTTGTGCTTCTACTCCCTCTACCGAGTCTATAAGCACCACGGCACCATCGACAACTCGACTAGCGCTTTCGACCTCCATTCCAAAATCTGCATGTCCAGGGGTATCAATGAGATTGAACGTCCAGTCCTTCCATTTGACGGGAATGCTTGCTGATTGGATAGTTATTCCTCGCTCGCGTTCTGCAGGAAGGAAGTCGGTAATTGTACTTCCAGTGTCGACAGTTCCGGGAGTAGATATAAACGATGACTTGAGGAGGATAGATTCCGTCAAAGTTGTTTTTCCGGAGTCTGTAGCAAATGAACAGATTACGCCAAGACGAGTTCATGGTTGCTCACCAATGTGTGCGCATATAGCTAAATTACGGAGTTTTGAGGGATGTGCGTGACTATGTGAGAGAGATCTTATGGGGTACCATAGAAAATTTCTCGTAGTAACGAATGCCACATAGCGGGCAACGGAGGGTTTCCACCTGCAAGAGCGCATCCACACACCGCTCAAACAGTGGCGGTCACGGTTGGTGTGGTGTCCAAAATGCGGCCCGGGGAACCGCTACCGCCTTCTAATTTTGTTCCTTTTTGTTCCACTCCGCCGCGTCGATAAATATGCACCATCTCACCTCTATTGTTCTGTATCTCACTCATCACCCTGCATGACCGAACCCCACGTAGATGCGCCAGCCTCCTCGGATTCCTTTGAGCGACACCTTCGCGAAAGGATGCTCCTCCGTAACAATCCACTCGAGACAATACCCGACCTCAACACTGGGCAACCTCATGGAACCATTCCAAATACACCTCTAGCAGTTTCAACGATATCGTTCTTGTTAGGATCTATTTTTGCGATTGGTTTCTCGACATTTTTGGGTCGTGGTTTGGACGATTTCTGGTTCGCTACGTATCAACTTGGCTTCTTCGTGGCGGCGTGGTCGACTTTCCATTGGGGAGAGTTTGCCGTTACGGCTGGTTGGAATCGACAGAAAGTCAGCGTTGACTGTATGAATTTTTATTACCGTTTTCTATATTTAGGAGGCTGACTGTTGGCAGCATTTCTTCTCAATAATGGTCGGATGTATCACATGGCGAACAGCCTCGCGGTGACAGAGTATCTCTTGGTCCTCTACTTCCGGCCTTCGCTCAAGTCGTTCCCGTACGTGTCTTCAATTGGTGAGTCCTATGAGCTTTTTCAAGCTTCGCATGTCACGTATGCGCGTTTGCAGGCGTTGTTGCGGTGTGTCTTGGACAGTTCTTGCGATCTGCAGCCATGATCAAGGCCGCATCCAACTTCTCGCATGCGGTAGCTTTTCGAAAACAGGTCAAACACCAACTCGTGACAGACGGTGTGTACGCGTAAGTAACTTTCTTCCACCGTTTGTCGGAATCTTTTCAAGACAACTCGTAGATGGTCGAGGCACCCATCTTATGCTGGCTTCCTTTATTGGGCCTTAGGGACACAGCTGGTTCTACAGAATCCTTTCTCCTTTGGTGCTTACTTGGTGCTATTAATGCGATTCTTTTCTTCGCGAATTAGAGGTGAGCGACGCCTTCTACAAGCGTATATTTATCACTTAGAGCCATCGCAGTGGAGGAACGCGCATTGGTCACTTTCTTCGGTGATGCTTATGTCTCGTATCAAAAACGGGTTGGGACTGGAATACCTTTTATACCGTAGGATGTTTCTGTCGCACATTACTCAGTTGGAATTATCCATAAATGCATGGACATGCTGTCATAAGAGAAAAAAGATGCGTGCAGGTTTTTGATATAGACGGCGCAATCTACGCCTCAATCAAATTAGTCCTGAACTGCCGTGGTCTTCTCAGAAACGTATATCCCATCCAAAAACTTGCGAATGTCCTTGTTTCGTACTCGACAAATGCCCTGGATGGATGCCGCTGGGAATACGTTAGGACTAACATCACACACCAGTAACCCAGGGGGCGCACCTGATTGTGATACATTCTGAACATCTGAACCCTCGAGGATTAACTCATCTTTCTGCGCCTTGCTTTCAGATATTGTTACACCGTCCAGCATGTCCACATGTCGCACGGTCTGGGAAATATGCCAAGCACTAGGTGAAGTGGTATCGAAACGGAAGGGAACATCATACCTTCTCACCCAAGAAATTCCTTATTTCAAGTCTATGACCACCATCCTGGATGATACAGTTGATGGGAAAGTGTGCGTAGACCGCACGCATTTTATATAGGAAGCCCTTCCCAAGAACTTGAGCTATCGCAGCGCCACACAAAAAATAATGGCCCAAACCTTTGTCACGCCTGTAATCATGTTGGAAATGAGTGATTTGACTGTCCGAAGACAAGCGACATGTTTCCGGTTGCCCTGCCAAACTGCGAGAGTGACCTGGTTGGTCTTGGCCTTGATCAGCCGAATGTCCATATTCACATGGCGAACATTCTTCGTAAGAGTTCCGCGGGGCCCAGTGACCACGATGACTCGCGACTTGACGGAGACTGTTACACCATCAGGTATCTCCAGTTCTTCAGTTTTGAGGATATCACGCATCTACCCGAAGCAGGTGTTAGCAATGCAATGGCAGCCAGTGGTGGTATCGCGTTTGTGAGCGGCACATCCATCGAACGGCGATCACAGCCCCCCCATAATTTCAGGCCAGAAGGCAAACATAGAACCAGGTGGGGTTCTTGACAAGAGAATGGGACACTCACCTTGGAGATAACAAGTCCTAGAGTTGTCCACACCGACGACAAGGCTTTTGGTCGCTAGTTGACTGACTGTGGCGCGAATTGGGTTCGATGGTCGGAGCTTAAACTGGGTTTGATTGAACTGCTTCGGACGCCACGATTCTCTGTTTGCTTCTTTCCAACCACCATCATCATCATCGCAGGAGGTGTCGTGAGCTGTGCGTTTCTGCCAGACAGAACAACTCGATTTGCGCGGCATATTCGTAAACCTTCTACAGCGTTCTTCGCAGTGCTCTTTTCAACCACCTGTAAGGTCATCTACCCAGGCGTTCACTCGAGCGTTTGAGTTATTTCTGCAAGATGTCAATATATCCTCAGCAGCAGGCTTATAGTCAGCCTCCGTTTCCACATGCCTATCCTCCCCAGCCTCCTTCATATGCATTGCCATCACCCCCCATTTATCCCGTTGATCCCACATCGTTTCGTAGCGATTATACTGCTAGGCTAGCAGGGCTGACAGACAACTCACGGCTGATTATTCAAGGATTATCAATGTATGCACATGACTTCTCTAGATGGGGAGACGTCGTTACGCAGTGCATTGAGGCTCACATACGCAGGGTGAGTGGTTGCTATCATTTTGCTGTTTTACTCGGTCCAGGACTGCATCCATTCGAGTGGTGGGTTAGAAGATGGAGTAGCCATCTCGTCGAAAAACTGTTTTGTTGTTTGTGCTCTTGTATTTGTGTAGTCACACTACATTACAAACCATGAGTACAGAAAAAAAGAAATGTGTTGGCTGCTGTCGCTCCCTGCCGCTGTGCGACGAGTGGGCGACCCACGTCTCCTTGACATCTGTTTGCACCGGTTGCTGACTCATCCCCTCATTTCCTTTTTAGGTTCCTCCGGAGATCAAGCTTCCGGCATTCTATCTCGTCGATGCGTTATCGAAAAATGTCTTTGATCCTTATGCTGGTCTTTTTGCGTCGATCGTGGTTCCTCTGTTTCTGGAAACTTATCAGCAGGTTGACCAGCAAACCCGTGGCAAGATGGAGGAGATGCTTCTGACATGGCGAACTGGCGCCCCCAACGGCCGAGAATTGTTTGGGGTGGGCCCTCAGGTTGCGATAGAACGAGGGATATGGCCATCGAACCCAGCACAGGGTGTAAGGGCTTTTACTTCCGTCTCTGTATATTTAATGACCGTATGGATTGTAGCCACCTCATTCTGCCAACGCATTTGTCTCGAAGTCTCAAGTCCTTAGTGAGTTGGAGTTCACTCTCCGTCAAAAAGAACGGAGTCTTCAAAGCAACCCATACGACACTGTCGCACAGAATCACATCAGCATTTTGTCCCAGGTATGTCTTGGTATAAGGCCCTCGTTTATTTTGACTCACAACAACACAGCTACGAAAACTCGTTGAAGCTGGTGTGTCTCAGGATGAGTTGGCCCAGATCCTCAATCAACTACGTACACTTGTTCGGCAATCCCCCCCAAATCCCGCTCCCCCACCTACTATACCTCCTTCCAAGTACAACTCTGCATTGTCGTACCCACCTTCGTTTACGTTTCACCAGACTGTTGCACCGGCCGGTACTTCACCACTTCCACCTCGGTACCCACAGTCTCACGCTCCGACATACCCAAGTTCTGCGCAGCAATTCCAGACTTCAGACACTTCTGGGCCAGCTGCCGTAAATCCTGTCGTTACAAGCACAGCTCCCCCCGCTATCCCTAATATTTCTGGTCTATTTGAAGCGCTTGTTAAGGCAGGGGTCGTATCTGCTACTTCGACGCCTACTGGTGCCGGCGCTACGGCACATGTACAGGACGATGCCCAAAGTCAGGTCCGTGATAGTCAGAGGCCCAGTGAATCCAAGGTGGAGGATGCGCGTACGTATAGGAAGGCCATCTTGACCGAGGATGTGAGATTTTCAAGTGCAGACGTTAGCAGGTATGGTACTCGTCTATTTTGTGCGCGATACCAGGCTCAACTACTCCACAGACATCGTCCGAACATAGTACATTTTCTCTACGATCGCATGCCTATACAGTGTAAGCAGTGTGGTCTCCGATTCTCCGATACGGCACAGGGCAAGAAGGCCATGCAAGAGCACCTCGACATGCATTTCCGACAGAATCGTAAGGCTTCGCAGAGTGTAGGTCGTGGACATAGTCGTAGTTGGTTCCTTGGTACTGAGGTGAGCAACACAAGACTTACAACATCATACGGATTGAGTTTGACGGGGTCTTGTGCAGGACTGGATTCGTGATTTGCCTTATAGTAGCGGTGACAAAGACCCAGGTCCCTCATCGCGTTTATCAAATGCCAAGGCTATTGCGAGTGCAGAGAGTGCCAAGCGTGATGCTGAACTTCGCGCACGGTTTGTTGTTGTACCACCCGGCGATGAGGCAAAACACGTCACATGTCCTATCTGTAAAGAGGTATTTAAGTCTGAATTCAACGAGGATGACGAGGAGTGGATATGGAAGAATGCACTTAAGATTGATGATAAGGTGCGTTCATTCTAGAGTTTATGTGAACGGAGCCATTGACTTTGTCTTGACAGATATATCATGCAACATGTCATGCGGAGGCTCTGGCGACGAGTGGCTCACTTACAGCCCGTTTGCGTCAGGGGTTCGCAAGCAGCCGGTCGGGAACGCCTGATGCACCATCGTTGCGTGCTACACCCCCGCGATTAGCCAAAGCCGAGTCGCCGCGATCTCCTAATTCGAAGGTTGGTGTCAAGCGTAAGGTTGAGGCTGACAGTGTTGATGGCCTACCTGACGGCTCGCCGCCACTGAAGAAAGTGATATTGGCTTCCGCGTGATTCCGTTGCATTCGTTTGCGCATTGGTTCTTATTCATCATTATCTGGCATATGTATACTGTTTACTGCACACAATACCATAAATTCAGCTTGCGTGATCTTGGCTGGCGAAAGACTACCGAGTGCTCTGCCTCTGCCTCAAGTCCTTCATGTACAATACTGTATCAATTCGAAAGTCACGACCTACTGATGGCGCCAAAATTGACCGATGTCCTAAGTCACATCCAGATTGGTCAGTAGGGACAAACACGTTGGTCCACTTAGTCTAAGGGGACGCCCAGGCCGAGTAGGAACGTAGGCCGAATTTGGCCAGTGTCATAGGCCCGATTGGTTGAGCCGAATTCAAAAAATTGGCGGGTCACATCGAGTGCCTAACAATGCGAATGCGAATTGGTACAGTAATGTAAGGGGACAACGACCGGATCGTCCCTGCAGACGACATGACAGCCTGAGTTTACTATTGTCACGGTGCACTAACAAAGTAACGGAGGGAATGCCGCCAAACTGATTATCTCAGCTGCCACTAACGCCAATGAACCTTTCTATTCAACAACATCATCGGAACTTCGAAGGAGAACCATACGTCTTGCCAGTGGCTAGGGGTATGGATCTGGTGTTACGTTCATACGACTGGCGAGTGACCGCCACCTTTGTCAGACGTGGGCTCGGACGAGTTGACGGATGCCACCCTGCGCCGCATCGATGAAGTCATTAATCAGGATGTCGAGATGCAGGCAAGTTGCTCTTTCCCAAACATCGTTGTGCTGATGTACGAATGTGGCTACAGCCCTCGGCAATAGAGGAGATCTTCCATCTGGTTGTGGATACAAACGTGCTTCTTCACCAGCTCGACGCGCTGCAGCAGTTTGTCATCGACATCGAACACCACCTGCCCTTCATATTACAAGTCATCATACCCGGGATCGTCATCAGTGAACTCGACAGGTGCTTATATTCAGATATTATATTGACCGTGAATGTACCGTACCACTAATAGGGGGTCTCGTACAGACAGAAAACACGGAATGATCAAGTGGCGTGGGCAGCACGTTTGGCCTCGACGTGGTTACTTGAGAAAGTGAAAGAGCGGCGCTTCGTAAAAGGACAAACACATGAAGAAACATGCAAGAGATCAGGAAAATGGAATGTCAAAGATGCAGGGGAATCTAAGGCAAGCGTCCGTACTTGAGGCGTGAATAAGGTGCAGTCAACTGACTGGTGGTATGATAGGTAGTAGGGTCGGAGTTAAACGACGATCTAATTTTAGACTGCTGCCTGTATTTCACGAGACGCCCACAGCGAGGCGGAGTGGTCAGGCATGTGGCGCTTTGTAGTGGCGACAAGAATCTGTGCGTCAAAGCGGAAAGCGTAGGTGGGGTATTCCATACCTGTCCGCGAGAATGAGATATTTATACATTGGCGGGGAGCGATAGGGATCAGGACACTCAGTCCAACTCGCGGCTGCACGAGCCGTGCAATCGTCACGGCACTGTTTGCCGGTGTGCCGATGGTGCATTTGAATAACTTTGATGGGCAGTCATCCAAGGTTCAACGACGAACACTTCGGACGGACTCCAACATCACGACCAAGCCGGGTAGGACCGTAGCGCTTGCAAGCTCGGATGCAATGGAAGTGGACGAAGAACCGATGAGACCGAGCCATCCGTTAGATGTGCTCCATCTCGAGGTCGTGGAACACTTTTCGCCTTTGTTATTGGCAGTCGTCGATCGGGTCGGAGGACCGGAGGTGCCCTGGTACGGGCCACAGGGCGGTCAGGTGTCCCAACATGCTCCGAGCTGGGTGAGAATTGGATTCGCTGAATGGACGCCACGGGAGAGCGTGCAATACCTCGGGAGGAAGGAGGGGTTGGGGGCCAGTCGGGCTGAACTGGACAAGTTGGTCAACTTCTTGATGTACGCGGATCAGCGGGGAGGGCGGAAGGGACAGGATTGGACTCGGAGTGATTGGGAGAGCTGCGTACTTGCCCTGGAGTCAATCGGGAGTAGATGGGGAGATGGTGAATTACGAGAGTCGGCGGAGGTGCTCAAACGGTTCGTACGAGAAACTTTCTTACTGCGGATGAAGCCAACTGGGATGTGAACCGGATTATATAATAAGACCCTTCCCTGCCCGCGGCCATTCGAAAAGCCCATCTTACCCTCACTATGGCCATCAAGAGAAGAACGGTTCATGTCCTCCTCTTCATCCTCGCTTTATTTTTACTTGGCACAGTCCTCGTCCTCTCCTCCGTCTCATATTATCTCTCCATACCCGACCTCGCCTACATTACCGAGGAGGAGCTCAATGACGTCCCAGACTCCCCCAACCAAAACTCTTCTCACCACCATAGGCCTGAACGCATCCCCAGAATTATACACCAGACCTGGATGTCAGAGACTCTTCCGGATAGGTGGCAAGCCGTTTCCGATGCATGTCGCGCTTTGATGCCAGACTAGTTCGTTCTTCCCATTCCAAATGCCTGTTTACGTGGTCTCTGACTCTCTCTGTCATTGCAGTGAATATATGCTATGGACAGATGCCGGTTCCCGCGAGTTCATTGCACAAAATTACCATTGGTTCCTCGACACGTTCGATTCCTACCCCTATGCAATCCAACGGGCGGATGCTATCCGCTACTTTGTCCTTCACCATTACGGCGGCGTTTATATGGACCTTGACATCGGTTGCCTTCGTCGCTTGGACCCCCTTCTCATCTTTCCCGTCATCCTCCCTCGTACCATACCCGTCGGCGTCTCTAACGATCTCATGTTTGCGGAAAAGGAACACCCTTTCATGGCTCAGACTATTCACAACTTGATTACCTTTGACCATAATTGGATTCTCAACTATCCCACTGTTATGTTTTCCACCGGCCCCATGTTTCTCTCTGCGCAATACGGCCTTTACACATCGTCCCATCCCTTTACTCCAGGACAACCCGGTGGCGAAGTCCGCATTCTTCCCAAGTCGCTTTATGGAAAGAATATCAGGCCAGAAGAGGCACCCCATTCCTTCTTCTCCCATTTCTATGGCAGCAGTTGGCATTCGGATGACGCTGCTTTCATCGGTTTCCTGGGCCATTGGGGCAAGGCTTTACTCTGGGTTGGTCTCGTCGTCTTGATAGTAAGCTTGATCAAGCTCGGATACAGCAGCACCAAGCAACGGCATCATGGCCTTGGAAGTGTTGGTGGTTACGACGTTCTACTACCTCGTTGGGTCGAGCGCAGCGGGCGTTGGCACCTGGACCTGGGCTGGATCTCCCTTCCCGGTCGAATGACCCCATCCTCGGGGCTGTCAACACGTCATTCGGATCCATTACTAGATGACACTTCCAGTATTGGGGAGGATGACATCCACCTTCTTCCGCTCTCCCTGGACGCTCGACCCTCATCGCCCATGTCGGACATCTCGATGGACTACGGGGATACGACCCACCCTGCGATCGGGGCTATACGACGCGTAAGCCGCCATGTGTCGTCGCTTTTCGGCTCTTCACAATCGCCACGTCGATCCCGCAGACGTCGGGGCGTGATGTTCTTCCTCCCTGCCTTCAGCACATCAACCGGTGGTGTTGCACTCACCGGGGACGAGACACCAACCCAACTTCCACTCACCCCGCGATCGCTATCGCAGCGTTCATTCTATCAGGCTGATAAACATACTCCTCCACCGATCCATGAGGCGAGCCTCTACCCCCCAAGTGAGGGATCCTCGACGGGGAGATCGGCGGTCTCTACACCCCCTCTATATGATGACGTAGTTGGAACGCCCTTTCGCTCACCAAGTAGCAGTGTCGATGCTAGCGGTACACGGCGACCGCACTCGACCGCTAACTCCAGGCTGTCATAGCTCAGCCGTCTTGTGATAGATTGCTGCTGCGCATGCTCCATTTAACCAACGATTTCCTCCGACATTCGACGTCATAATTTCGTAGTAATTGATACACGCCCCAACCGCTCGTGTTTCCGCAGCACGGGCGACATACCATTTTTTTATTTTATTCATGTTGCTATACGTGATGATTAATGTTCTTCAATGTCTCCGCATCGACGGACAGGATCGTCTTTTGCTGTTCATTCTACATTATCAATCTTATTCAGACAAAACCTAGATACATCTCGAGGGGTTTGTGGTAGAATTATTTATGGGATAAAAATAGACGAAGCCACCTGGGCGCGCGCAGTAGCCTTTATACAGCATAGTACGTTCCCGTTCCGGGACCTGATGTGTGAGACAACCAGTCAGCGTGCCAACAGTCAAGCCGTCTTGAAAGCTGTTCGACGCGCGACTCTTCGCATGTATAGAGAGAGACCAATCATAGCAACAGCACTGACTGTATATGTGAAAGAGGGTCCAAAGGTCCAGTAGGATGCACACGCTGCGTCCATAAGTCAGTACGGCACCAAAAAAGAGTAAGCACGGTTACCTAAAAGCGGCCCAATCGCCCGCCCGAGCTGTCCAGATGATCTGAATCGCCCAAGAGCCTGGCCCTTTGCAAGTTCGGGACGTCGGGCGAGGGTGGTCTCGACTGGTCTTTCGCCACCACCCTCCGCAGCAAAGTCTGGTTCCTCGTCGCATTGCAGGGACGCATGCGCCGTCAGGGCGTTGACGACCGTCGCGGAAGTAAACGCCATGCAGACCGCGGCGGCTTGCAAAAGTCGGAACGCCACGCTGGGGCGGGAAAGCGTGAAATGCGGGACGAGTGCCAGCAAGAGGAGGCCGATGGCGCAGCTGGACGTGCCGCGCCTGGCCATCTTGAGCTCCCCGACTCGAGAGAGAGCGCGTCGCACGTAGCCGCCCTGCAGGACTGCGGAGACGATGCCGATGCCGCCGATCAACTTGCCGTTCTGTGTGTTGCTCCAATCGAACACTGAGGGTGTACCAGGAAAGTTTGTGACAAGGAAATATTAGTTGTCGAGCGAATGATGGGGTAAGAGAGTTTTACGTACGGTCAAAGGTTAGGAATGTGAGGGTGAACTCGACACCGGAAAAGACACCAAGGAAGAGGAAATGGAGCACGCGGAGAAACTTGAGCGTCTTGATGCGTTGCTCAGCGGGACGAGCGGGCGCTTCACTATCTTGCTTCGCGTGCTTATCACTGCCACCCTTTCCATCATTCCGCCCGAGGCGGCTTGACGAACGTCCATCGCCGCCTCTCTTCCCACGCGTTTCTGGCAACGCAATCGCGAGGAAAGCTGTCTCCGCCACGAGGAGGACCAGCGTGAGAATCGCAGGGGCGGCATAAACGTTGAGCTGGGTGCCGAATAGAGTCTGCCCGAGTGGTACGGGTTGGGAGGCGAAGTACGCGCCAATGGGCGGCCCGATGCAGAAACATATCGCGAAGGCGATACCCACATGGGCGAGGGCCTTTGCGCGGTTGGCGGGTGTGGTGATGTCGGAGAGGATCGCGCTTGTATTTTTTGTCCCACACACAACTAAGCCTGCAGATCACGATGTACTTAACGGATGACTTACACTGCCAACTGGACATTGCCCTCACTTAGCCCTCCGATGATGCGCGAAAGCATGTATGACGCGAAGGTCGTACTTTTTATCCAGCTACGAGGACAAGCGGTATCAGTTTACTGCTAGCAAACACGTGTGATCACGCACACCAGGGCTGAGAATATGTTGCCGATCATAGTGATCAGAAGGATTTTTTTGCGGCCATACTTGTCAGATAGAGATCCGATGTGCGGGGATACGAGGAATTGGAGTGTTCTGATGGAGTAACTGAGTGAGACAAGACAATGTCAGTCAGACACGGCGTTCGTTCTGCTCACGAGAATACGGAGCCCATGAGACCACCTTGGCAACATCATGTGAGCTCGCACTTAGGAGAGACCGAACTGGGACGAATATGCGCACCAAGAAGGACGATATCCCATCTTTGTGAGTTGTGAGATGGGTTGTAAAGCCGCCCACGGATCGTAGACACCGCCCATAATGTCCTGGACAAAAAGCCGTGAGGATCCGACGACTCTCTCTGAGATTTTGGTTTATGCGTGTGAGAAACACGTTACGCAGGTTTCAGCTGAGTAGCAAGGCCTGGCGCACCTGTGTGTACCACTCAATGAGGCGTGGAAATAATGGGAGCGGGATGGTGAATGCTACGTGTTCACGTTGGGATGGGCAAAACAGGGAAGTATCAAGGCAAATTACCAAAAAGGTCCAAGACCAGGGACAGAAACACAATGTTTTCGATCTTAGCCATGGTCCAAGCGACGTTCGATGTAGTATGTAGGATGTGGGAGTTGAGACTGGTATGTGTACATGTTCACGCTGGCTGGTACATGTTTCAAAGTGCCCCGGGCGCTTATGAGTGCCGATGCACGCACACTGTCACACAGGTACAATTCATTGGCCCAACACAACAGCATTCTTCGACACCTCCATAAACGATGATCTACCTATCCTACGTCTCAACCCCCGACATTGGCAGGCAGGTCGTCGCCATCTACACCTTTGAATTGTTGATCCTCCGAAGCCAGCGTCAACCCACTTTGGAAATGCGAGCTTGTGTCTGTCTTTGTGACCTCCCGTAATGCCATCGTTGCATACGCGGCAGTTCCCAAGATGAGCCGGATCTGAAGCGCAAGAAATTTACCCTTGGGATCAGGTGCAGGAGGATCGTTGCCTAATAGTTGATCTTCATCTGACTGCGCCAGCGGGACATCTGGATCGGTGTATCGTAATGCGGACCACGATAGCTCCTTTGGCAGATGCAGGATATTGCGGTATGAGCCACTGAGCGTGTACTCCCTACATGACGCGTGAAAAATCCGTCCCGCCAAAAACGCAACTAGACTCACTTTTGTCGCCGTTGGAAATTGTCGGGATCGAGCCCGTCTCTGAGGAGGTACTCCCTGTATTTCTTGCCCAACTCTCCCTCTGGAAAAGCGACATCGTTTCCCGGTAATGGCATGACAACATCAAATATCGAGTACTTGTCAACATCCTCTTCCGTGAGAGTTTTCACGCGTGGGGACTGCCACGGTTTTCTACTTTTGCGTCCCGAGACAGGCTCATCTGGGAATAGCGGGTGTGAGAAGACCAATAAACGCACTGAGATGACTACTGACCTATACCCGCGTCGGATTGCGTATTCGCCTCGCCAGCCTCGACGTCCATATCGCCCCTGTCCGAGGCCTGTTCTGCCGTCCCTGGCTCCAAAACAAGGTCGCCGGGAACTGGTTTGTCCGCGCCCCAAGTCTTTATTCGTCCCGAAACAATCGCATTCCACACATATGACTGGTATGCGTGAACATACATCAACCTTAGGTTCCTCGGGATCTGTCGGCATCACAGTGGTTTAACTGAGTCCTCAAGCAACCGCAGTAGACACTAAACTCACCGTTGACAAGGCACCGAGGGCATTGCGTGTTTCCCCATGTTGTTTTTTGTAGCTCTCGAGAATGCAGCGCTCTGCTACCACCCTCCGAGGGAGGAGCTCAAGAGCTCTGTCTAGGTCGCCGTCGTCGAGCCACGCGCGTCGGCCCGCAAGCACATCTGGATGCTCACCAGGACGAGGTCGAAGAATTAATGAAATAGCGAGATGCCAGTCAGATTTGAGTAATGCGAGCCCAATCGAATGCGTAGGGATAGCAGCCGTGCCGAAACGCTGCATTCCTGAAGTAGGCTATTGGAAAGGCATCACCATGGCGACTCCAAAGGACAAATTACCGTAATAGTTAATGAATCCACGCTCTTTGATGGAGTTCATGGCCTGGTCGAGCGTCTCGACGGACTCGACTTGTACGTTTCTGCAGGTAATTAGTATGAAGATACCATCAAAGCAGGCGAAATACCCACCTGAGAGTGATCACAAACGCGTTTCCTTTCAGCATTCCAAGCTCTAGCGTGGCTTTTCGATACATGAGATCCGCAATCCTGACACCGCGCTCTCCTCTTTCGCGAATTGCGTCGTCAGCGCTGTGCCGCGTGGGGACACCATTAGCAAGTTTCCAGATATCCTCTACCGTCCTTGCGTCACGTCGTAGGGATACGCGCTGGACTGTCACCCCACGCTTATCCTTGGTACCGGCCGTAGAAAGATCCTTAACCGGAACGTGTAGGGTACGGGCAAGATGTTGCAATGCATCCTGCGTGTCTCGGTTCGTCTTTTGGAGTGTGAAGTGAATGTATGGGGGGTAGGTCCCTCGTGGAGCGCGCTCAGTACGGCCCCCACCTGTAGGTGCTTGCGTTAGTGCCGCTCAACATGGAAATGAGGGATGTTAACCCCCTCTTCTGCCGCCACCTCCATTCCCCCTCCTAGCCCAGCGGATGACGATTCGCGACCCATCACCAGTGCTTGCAGATTCGTTCATATCAGTCTCGCTGTCCAACCTTCCTCCGAATAATTCTCGTATCGTTTGGTGAAAGCTGGTGCGCGTTTGCTTCGAGACAATCGGCTGTGGTGCGAGACGTCTGTAACAGTGGGATGAGCGGGGGAGAGCACGCGCACCTCGGATATTACTTTGCGATGATCCTCACGAACTGGTTTTCCACCACGTCCTCCCCTCCCGCCCCGATCTCTTCCTCTTTTGTTACTTCCTTTTCTCCCATCGCTTCTCGTCTCTACGTGCTCCCCAATATCCATCGAACCAGAACCACCGTTTTCATTGGCCTTGGCAGCCAACCGCCCGGACCAACCTGCGTCACTCACAAAAGGAGGTTCGGGACCTTCTAGGAACATCTGTTTGACCTCCTCTATCTTCTCCGCAGACAAGAACGGGGCAAGACGAGTCGAGAAAATGTCAGGCCATGGCACGGTGGAGGATGTTTGGTTAGAACTGTCTTCTTGTTTCTTGTCGACAGTGTCGGCGGATGCTTCGGCAACAAGCTTAACCTCTATACTTTCTTGTTTGACAGAAGGCTCCTCCGAGGTAACGTCGGCGTTGACCTCGGATACTGGCTCCCCTTGGTCCTTTGCCTTTTTCGCAGGAGGATCGGGCATTCCGAGAGATTTGATGTGGACGACGTTACTATCCTGGTCAACTTCATGGACCAAAAAGTCGGTGAACCTTCGAACAATTAATATCCATCTTGTCTGCCGACAAAGTTACAGACAATGCAGACGCGGGACCTTGAGTATTTAGCTCCTCTATAGTATCGTCCACTTTCAACTTCTTCAAGGGCGGAGCCTCCGGGGTGTTGTCTAAGGACCCATCGTCGCGAGG
>Ga0307510_10000130_pt1 | contig 60784 bp, 65 predicted proteins | sample 12_EM_MG_FD_207224 | JGI IMG/M metagenome (GOLD analysis project Ga0307510, IMG submission 207224) | Populus trichocarpa ectomycorrhiza microbial communities from riparian zone in the Pacific Northwest, United States - 12_EM | ecosystem: Host-associated > Plants > Roots > Unclassified | place... | reverse complement strand
GGGCAGGGAGGAGGGGAGGACTGACAAGGTGGGCAGTAGAATACGGTGTATTGTTGGAAAACGATGTGTAGCTAGTACGACCAACAGCCTAGGATCTATTTCCTAGGGATGGTGGTGGTGTATGATTGTCTCTGAAAGTAATTCATTGGGATTGGGTGAATGGTAATAACCTAAATACTAGACTTATGAAAAATATGTTACTGCACAGATGACCTGAATGTACTAATTTCAAGTTCCTCCGGACCCACACCACCACTTCTCTTCCACATAAATCTCTTGTGGCAGGCGGTTCTTTGTGCTGAGCTCGTCTGACTTACATTCAAACACAACTAAAAGTCTCTACCGAGATATAGAGACCCATAGATGGTCTACGACAACTATGAGTGGCACGAGTGGGAGTGCCAGCGACTGTATTAGTTAAACTTTTGGTTCGCTGTGGAGTATCCCCAATGAGGGGTATATCGCGCTATTTCTCACTTTTAAGTCATGGACTAATATCATGGGACTGATACTCAAGGGAGACTTTCATTTCCGAACCTTGACTACTGTCGAAGGCGAGACTTCATCTAGACTCTAGGCACATACACCGAGTAACGTTCTTCGCAGTTCACAGGTAGGAGTGATCTATATCAACATGTTATAATTACCGATACACATACATGACCATCACGATATATGGGACGGTCTCACTACTTCGCAACATCAACTACAGTGTTCATCACACTGTCATGATTCTTCACATATCGCGGGGCTCCAGCATACCTCGTGAATATGCTCAGGTTGCACCTTGTCGGTTCAGTGGTTTGACGAGAAGGCCCATCCATACTCCCTGTTGCCCTTCTGCCATTGGCATCATGACGTGACTTGGCTTGCGATATATCCTTGTCCTCTCGTCCTGAGGAGGGAGGGAAAACTCGAAATTCTCCAGGAGGGTTATGATCATAATTTGCATCTGAAGGACGCTATGGATAATTTTAGTTATCGATAAATATGGCGTGGCGCATGAAGAGTGGAATTGGGGATGACACCTACGAGAATCGCCAGCCGATGCACGCACGGGAGCCACTCGCTATGATTATCGCCTCAGGGGTGAATCGGAGGTAATCGTACTTTCAATACTTACAGAAGTTCATCCTATGTCGTGTCATCAACATCAATTCTACGCTATCATGAAAGAGGCACAAAATATCCCTACACATTTCCGAACACACCGATGTTAGACTGCCGTGTCCTGCTTGCATCCAGGAAGCGTTCGGGGTTCCATTTATCTGCGTCTTCACCCCAGATTCCCGGGAGGCTGTTCTACTTAGCAACCCTGCAACGTTATCTCGTCCACAAACTCACCGATTATAAGCGGCGGTAGAAATATCGATTGGCGTCCCTTTCTTGATAGGGATTGCAGTAATCCGTTCGCCCGATTTGGTCATGATTGGAAATGCTAGGGGAATTACATCGTCAACAGTCGCTAGCCTCGTAAGCAGCCAGAAGATGGGGTGGAGTCTCATCGACTCCTACATTCGGAAAACACCTGGTCAAAACTGGGAGTTAGATATAAACTGGTCCTACTGTCACCTTCAGAGCAGCCTGGGTGTATACCATGCTGTCAAGTTCTGCGACGGTGTATTCCCCTTCGGTGGACCTGGCGCGCACAGCTGCTATCTCCTCTCTGATATGTCCCTGCGCTTCGGGATGCGTCGCGACCTCGTAAAAGAACCACGCCATCGTGTTTGCTGTTGTATCGTGCCCAGCAAGTAAAAGGGTTCTGCAGCCGATCGACAAGGTCAGTGCCAGTGAGTTGAATGTCATCTATTATTCGAGTAAGGTTCGACGAACGAAATCTGGTCGATCACTTCATTGTCGGCCATCTTGTTCTTAAGATCCGTAGACTCGTTCGCGCGTAGAAGCACGCTCATGATATCTTTCCCATCGCCCTGGACCTTGCTTTCCTTGACCATCCCACCAGCGAAGTTGCGGATATAATCCAGGAAAGAGCGGAACCTGCGGTACTCGCGCGTTGGCACATAACGGACGTATCCGAGCAACGGCTCCGGGATGAAGTGCCATGTCTCCTTGAAGATAAGGTCATACCAACCGGGGTAAAGCGTAGAGTCAACGCTGATCCTCGATGAGCCAAACCATGAAATGTTCAAGAGAAGGTCAGACCCACAATAGGTCATCATACTGCTTTGCCAACGGTGTTTTCATATCGTCGAGGGATCCGAACTGGAAGTCAAAACCAGCTATGTCGGAGTTAGGTGCCGTGGCACTGTAGCAGCAGCACCTCTCACCTTCTCCGATGACATCAAGTGTTGCACGTGAGAGCCACATAATCAGGTTGATAAGTGGCTGACCGGACGGATCAGTGGCAATAATGTCGTCCCATTTCTTGACGATCTGCGCGGATTATGATCAGATGGCATCCGTTCAACCGCAGTCTTCCGAATGTCGAACCTTGAACGCCGTGCTGTGGAACAAGGGAAGGAATGACCGTAATTGCTGTACGTTGAACGCGGGTGTTATGACCTTCCGCTGACGGCGATGTGCTTCTCCTACGTGGTTCTACTGATGAGCGGGTGTTGGTGGTCATACAATAAAAGTACCAGCCTTGGACGGTGACTAATCCCTTGCCAACGACTAATTCATTGAAGTGGGCTCTATCGACTGACTTCGGGTAGCGATATCCAGTCTGATGGAGTAGGTATTGTAGCGCCCTTGGGTCAGCTAGCATCAGGTGGTCTCTCTGTAATATATTCAGGTTAGAGATAAATGGTGAGAAGTTTTGAACAAAGTACACGCTCACCCCGAAACATCCAGTACGGCGCCAAGCGCTCCCATACTCACGCATCCACTTGAACTCGCAGTCTCCCACTTCGTTCTGGTAGCGAATGTCAGCCTCACTGCCTGGTGGCCACCCAGTCAACTTCACGACCACAGTAAACGGAAAAGGGGGTTGCAATACCAAGCCAAAATGTAGATGGTTCGGGCCCTTTGAGGTGTCTAAGAGATCCGCCGCGACCGCGAACATAAAGGAAGACAAGGATTGCGAACCAAGCCAAGAAAGTAGACGCTAAAATGATTAAGGCACCCATCTCGAGGCTTAAGGCGTCTCGCATCTCATATGTCTTGTCTGCGTTTATAAACGCAGAGAGGCATAGCGAAATGGATCCTCGGTGATCACGGGTGGATGTAGACATAAGTCGGTGATGCTGGTGGATTTTGAGGGAAAGGTTACCTACATGATCGGCGATGGTGGACTGGAGAACGTGCGCGTACTACAGGAGAAGTAGTGGGGAGTGTAGTTTCCGCTATCGTTAGACGCCAACAAGGCGCCCCGCGGGGTGGGGTGGGGGTTCTGCCGATCAGGCGCGTCTGAATCACATGCTGCGTGGCACATATTGTAGCTCCGGGGCGTAGGAAGAACTGTCAACCGCCTGAGTGACGGAAAACTTTCACGAAGAATTCGGAGGCGTCCTGGGCATGGCCATAAAGAATACAATCGCAACAAACCCCCCTTCAAGCATGCCAAAGCTTGGAGTGCGAATGCGCATTTTCATCTGTCTCTCTCTGCATAGTCGCCAGTTTTTTTGCGTTTACTTTGTCTTGAAGCTGGCGCCTGGTCATGCCAGCATCAACTCCGAGTTGTCGTAAATCTCCGTTTAGAAAAAGTATGACTAAATTAGCGGCGTCTTAATCGACCAGTGCAAGGTTGCCTGAAAATCAAATCGGACGCGAGGATTGGCTGTCCAAGTCGTCGACATGGCATTGATCAGTCGCCTGACGTTGATTAACGCCCGGCCTTTGAAATATCCTAGCTGACCGAGCATGGTGTCCCCGAGCGCTAAGGCCGGAAATCATAAACTTTCGGTGATCAACATTGTGAGGTGAGGTAGCTGAACATAAATGGACGGACTTAACTGTTCGGAACGTGTTGTACAGCTGAAACTCAACCGCGAGCGAAATTTCACATCAGCGGAGCGGAAATTGCGATGCCATCATAGTTATTTTTAGTCGCACCGCTTGCTTCCGTCACAGACTCGGACTTATGGCTTCTTCTTGAGCAAAGTACCGTACTCCACATATATGAGAGGACGTTAACCAGCCTAGTTACGGAGTTCTCATAAACCACTCTATCTGGGTGCACTACAACGTATCGTGTCTTACCGCATGATTTGAAGGTCCAACGCAGTCGGTGCCTCGCGTCGTGGATTGGTGTCATTGACTTCACAGGTTTAACGAGAACGCCCACCCAAGCTCCCCTGGGGCCGTTGGCTGACGAAAGTGGGCTTTCGGTGGATCGCTGTCCTTCGTCCTGTGAAAGAAGGGGAAAGTCGAAAATTTCACGGATGGGAATGACCATAATTTGCACCGAAGGACTCTATGGAGGATATTTGGTGACTAAATTCTACAGGGCACTGCGCGAAGTAACGTAGTCGGAGATCTACTCACGCAAACCGCTACCCGATGCAGAAGGTGGCCCACTCACTAAAAGGGTCACTGCGTCAGGAAAATGCAAGGGAGTGTGAGTCGTTCATGCATGATCAGTACAGTACATACCAAAGTCTATCCTGCCAGTGTGGCGCGTCACCTCCATCAGCTAAATAATATCATTTCGGAAGCGTGATTACATTCACATATTACCAAAATGTTGTCCTCTGAGGTGTCTGACAGATGAGTCGAGCCCGCAGATGTAGAGAAACGCTGACAGCGCAGGCCACGCTAAGAGATAACCAATAGATTAGTGAGGTTGGCCGGTTGACACTTATGGTCTTTCATCTCGCTTGTCTGCATTTAGAAGGGAGAGAAGGGAACGTCGGTATTTTCAAGTGGACGTAAAGCATCGGTAAGTGATATGGCTGATCTCACTTGAGACACGAGGAAGTGCTTTCACGGTATCTGCGTCGCTCTCAGATTTTAGGGCATAAATGAGTACCTGTCCAACGAAGGAATCCTACTGTTTCGAAATAGGTGGACCAATGGGCGATACACTATACACTGGCACGGCAACGAGCAATGCTAGGTCGTCTTGGTGCGTCCAAATCACATGTATTCACCACCGATTCTCGGAAGAGGGTTCGGCGATATGGTGACAGGAATTGTCTCATGCACCATGTATGACATTCGTCCCGAGGATAGTCCCGGCGTCACGAAGTCAAGTCCGAGTCGGTGAGGACTACCAAATAGCCGCCAGCTCCGCTTTGGCCAGAAGTTTAGAGATCGGTTATGGCGTTCATTCTGATTAGACGTTGACCCGCAGTAGTGGCAGATGCCCCTGAGTCACGGCATATGGAAACTACTTGTGAGCCGATCACAGAGGGGCCAACCGTCGTATGATGTAGTGACACATGGGGACTAGCCATACAGATCAGAGGGTGACACGAACAAGGATGACGCGTAGATGAAGCAATTCCTGTCAGGACAACTTACCGGTGCTGGTCGTGGTCTAGTACGAGAAAAACTGCGAAGTCGTTACCGTATCGAGACAATGACCTGAAGGGTACAAACATTAGGACACATTGGTACGCCGGTTTGGATACCAACAACTCTGTAAGCCCTCCATGGTGTGTTCATGTCCGGTAATGACAAGAGGTGACCCCTCGGCTCGTACTATATCCCCGGAGCGATCAGGATTGGAAAAAGTGGCAAAGGACGGACGGACCAAATTATTGTTTGCACATGGGTAGGAGCGTTGAGAGCCTGCGAGGAGGGATTGTGGCTAATAGCCAGTAGGACCCATAAAAGAGAGGTCCAAGTTGTATATTTCTTGACCACCCTCGACCTTCAAGTCCATGCCAGACATACTTCTGAACCGTCAAGAAAGGAAAAGGGAGAAGCAGGACTTCAGGACCATATTTTCAGGCTCCAGAGTCGTTGTTTTGGGGCTTGTCGTAATTTGCAAAGGTTCGGCCCGGACACTTGCTCACCCCTCTTCGCCGCTTTGACTTTGCCTGTCCCCAACTTGGACTGGGTCCGAAGGTGTCCACTATTCATGCAGCGTGTCATCTTACGACCTTCGCGTCCTATCCTGACTCAACTTAATGCGCACGCACTCCGACCATATTCGTCCGCGTCAGTACCAAAGCCTACTCCGGGGCCGACAAAACCATACGAGCACCACAAAGCCCCCCCGCGCGAGCAATCATGGCTCACGCGCAAGCTGAAGCAATCCCCAATCGCGATGCGGGCATTCCTCAGGGTGTTTGGTGCTATGGGGTACGGCAGCTCACGCCAGATCGCTGCGCGCCGCGCCCTGGCGTTGTATGAACAGCTCTGTGCTGGTCGCGCGGAGGAGGATCGTCAGTTTTGGGCCGAAGGTGCGCATGGTTTCTTCGCCCTACCTTCCTCTACGCCCCATTCTCTTCCTTTGAACGAGACTGGTGACGACCCTTTCTCTTTGGGACAACAGAGTGTCATCTCCCTCCAACGTTTCAGTCTTGGTTCAATGTGACGAATTTCCACGTATGGATGCTCACGACGCGCTTGCGTGCGCTCCCCGCGCCCCACGCGCAACCCCATATCCAAGGACTTATCGATCACTTCTTCCTGGACGTCGAGGACCGCATCCGACAGGTTCTCCAACCACACTCCGAGCCCGCACCGCGGGATCCCACGACTCCGTCATCCCCACCCGCGGGGTCCTTCTACGACACAGCAAGCCCCTCACCTCCACCAAACAAGAAGCGTGGCCGCGCGCCGGAGGCGCTCGTTTCGAAGCAGATGAAGATATTCCGTGAGCAGTGGGCCGGCCTTGATGTCGCGTTGGACCTAGCACTTGCGCAGGGCTCCGATGCTGTTCTGGCCGCCGCGATGTGGCGCAACCTGCTTGGCGCGCGGGGCGCACAGGGTCTCGCACTAGTACTCGCGCCAACGTCGCCCGTACCCGAGTACCGGCGCGCGGTGAACCCCGGCGGTGCGATGGCGCGAATGAACACGGCCACGCGCGAGAGAGAGGAGAGGCGCGACGATGGCTCGGGTGTGCACGACTTTGGGCCGGAGGAGCGCGACGCGTATGTGGAGTTCCCTGAGACGATGCTCGTCCTCACGGCTTACGTGCGTGGTGAGGTCGCGCGGCTGGCGGCGGTGTCGGATGAGAAGGTTATGGGGACTGGAGCAGCTTTGGGCCGGGAGGCGGAGGGCGTGGCGGCGCTACGCTTTAACAAAATTTCAAGCGCGAAGGCGATGGTGGGTGAGCTACTGGACGGTTCCTGAAGAGATCGGTGGAAGTTAGGACTGGGAGCAGTCGTAGATTATGCGTATTTTGTGAGCTGATGACACCACTCAATTACACTACTTCACAAACGCTTTACCGTCATGCAATGTAGAGGGCATAGCTCTGTCTGACTGAAAAGGCTCAGTATCTATACACACACCATTCCGCTACCTATGTTCCTATGAGTGCCGTGATCTTTGTATCAAACCCCTCTGAACGTATCGGCATTTCAGGCGTGTGAAATGGGTTCTTCATCACTGCGTCTGCATACGCTTCATACACCTTCTGAAGCACAGTGTTTGCGGTGGGCTCCGCGAGCGATGTGAGAAGCACAAACTTTGTGCCTGCACGACGCGACACATGCTCAGAAATAATTGCATGGAACACTGACATGAGACGACTCACCAGTGGCAGTAAGAAGAATCGTCATCTTGAACGTCTCCGCCTCGATAACGTGCGCACCCGAGCTTGTACCAGTCGGTGAGAGTCGACTCGTGATAGCGTGTATGCCGTGAAGCGTGCCGGCAAGGACGAGGTACTCGTTGGAAGTGAGTTGGGCCAGGCCATCTACCAGAATTCGGACTGAGCACAAAGCACAGAAAAGGCGCTGCATGCAAACGAACTGGCAAAGTCACGTTGATAGATGAGCCCGCCGGCCTTGTTTATCACCTTTTCATGCTCGAGAGCTCTGTTTGGTGTATGAAAAAGAAAGACATACCCACAGGCCAAAGATGGCCATAGCACTAAGTCGATGTGTGGTGTTGAGAGCCGCAAGTCAGCCTCGACGAGGGACGGAAAGCAGCATGTTCTTGTTCTGGTAAGAATTTATGCAGAACCACCTGAGCGGTTCGATGGCGTAGTTGGTTATCGCATCTGTCTAACACACAGAAGGTCCCCGGTTCGAACCCGGGTCGAACCATATTTTTTATTCGATGCCAAGCGAATAAAGCTGTTTCGAATATCCGCCGTGTACTGCCCCGCCAGGCGCAACGTCTCCCAACACCGCAATGCTTCGCTGGTTGATGATAGGATCTCTGCTCGGCCATGCAATCCTTTCACATGCTGGCTCCTCACTTGGCGAACGTGAACTTCCCGCGTTGTCTTCTTCAGCTCTCTCAGACCTGGCGAACTTGCGTGACCCCTCGAAGAACCTCGACCCTTCTGACCCACTTTCCCACCTCCAAAAGATCCTGATCCCCAGAACGCGTGAGCCAATCCGCTTTCTTGTCCTACCTCACTTCCATTTTGTAAAACCCTTTGACATGCAGCCGACACCGAAAACCACACCCTCGTCCGCAACTATATCACCTCCAGCCTCCGCAAGCTGAATTGGCACATAGAAGAGGACAGTTTCGTAGCCACGACACCTTTCGGCCCCAAAAACTTCACGAACATCATCGCGACGAAAGACCCAGATGCGCCACGGCGCGTCGTCTTGGCCGCACATTACGACAGCAAGTATTTCTCTTCGTATCCCGAAAATCAGGCACGTCGTCTCTCCCTCTCTCCCATCGCAGCGCCCCGCCTGGCTTCGTAACGAGCTTCCCCTGTCTCACCGACTTTCATAGTAGTTTGTCGGCGCGACCGACTCTGGGGCGCCGTGCGCCATGATACTTGACATCGCTGAGACGCTTGACCTCTTACTTAATGCGCGCGCAAAACGCGTGGAGCAGGGCGAGCTGGACCTAGAAGAAGACGAAGATGCAGCAGAGACGACACTACAGCTGATATTCTTCGACGGCGAAGAGGCGTTCATAACATGGACAGACGCAGACTCGATCTACGGCGCAAAGTAAGTCCCTCCCCTCCGTCCCTCCCTTCGTCCTTCCCACCTCCCAACTCACCCGCCCCCGCCGCGCGCTTTCTCGCGGACAGACACCTCGCCGAAGTATGGGCGACGACCTTCCTCCCACCGCACCCAAAACGCCGTCTGATCTCCGCCGCAACACCAACGACGCCACTCTCGACGATCGAGCACCTCGTCCTCCTCGACCTCCTCGGCGCGCCGAACCCACGCGTGCGCTCTTACTTCCCCGACACCGCCTGGCTCTTCGACGCGCTCGTCAGCGTCGAAACGCGTCTCCGTGACGCGGGCATTATTGACGCCACTGCGCTCCGCGACAGTTTCTTCCGTACGCGCGGCGCGGGGGATGTCAACTTGGGATATATGGGCGACGACCATCTCCCGTTTTTACGTCGCGGTGTGAGCGTGCTGCATATCATCGCTGAGCCGTTCCCGCGCGTGTGGCACACCCTCAGCGTGAGTATTTGCTACACTCTACATAGGCCCACCGCCTGTCCCCCCCTCCCATTCGCTGCGCGCTTGTCATTGAGCTTCTATTGTTCCATCACTGACGCGATCTTGGTCTCGCGCACAGGACGACGCGAGCGCACTCCATCTCCCGACGTTACGCGCATGGAACCTCATCTTTCGCGTGTTCTTCGCCGAATATCTCGGACTGCGTCCAGAGCTGTTACGGCGGTCAGAACCGTCATCTCCAACGTATCCTTCCGCACCAGTGAGGAAATCGGACTATGAGTTGGTGCGTCACCCCCTCTTTTTTCCCTTACGAATTTTTCCCCTGGGACATTTTCTAATGTGCTGCCCTGTAGTAGGTAGACTGAGAGGACTTTTCGGGCTATACATACGGACGTTTTGTGAGCTATCCATACATATAGTTATTGATGTGTTGCATTGTGGGTCCCTAATCCTACGACAAGTGACACTAGTCCAAAGAGGGTGACACCATCATCCGTGACTGCGCTGTGCTTTCTCAACAACCAGGCCTCTAGTTACCAGATTTAGGCGCTCGTTGAACCCCTGGGAACAAAACTCAGCTCTTGTGGGCCTACCGACAACACTGGAGTCAGAGCGGAGATTCCAGGCTGCCTTGCCGGTCGCGCGAACCACGACATCCATCGGAAACCCTTCCGTGGTCCGACAGAACAGGTCGATAAATGAAACGCTGGTTACGGTCAGCACCGTTGGAGCGTCTTGTTAACCTCGAAGCACAGATGCGATGGTCGGGAGACATGCTGGGTCTCGTGGGCCTAGGGACGTTGTATTGTGCAAATGAGCGAAAATCGTCCATAGTGAAGAGGACTTTCGATACATTTGATGAAGTGAGTCATTGCTGTATGTCATACAAACAAACCCATTCTCCCGAAAAAAAAGAACAAATACAATACATATCAATCATTGATATCGTCATAATTTTCCCGGAACAGGGAAGAGCAATAATGAATTCTGATTAGAGCTAAGAAAGTCATCATGCGTAGACCTCCATCTCGCAGTCACGCAACGGACAGCAGTCGATTCGACACTGCTGTGGGTATAGGCGCCCCCCACGACACCATTGACGGGAGCGTGCCAGCCATTGCAGCCTGCGCATTAGGGGAGCACGGCTCGGCCAATGGTTTTCGCGGGAACTCGGCGGCGGTGTTCTTCACGAACGGTACGTCCCACATGGAGGGTAGGCTAAGTCCGGGACCAGGGCGAAGGGGGATTCCGAGTGCAGGCAGGCCATGTCCAACCGTGCCTCTTCCCGCGGAAGGCAGCTGCGAGAGAACGATACGGAAGTTATCGCCCCCATTGTCGTCCCACCACTCTCCTTTGCCAGGCACAGTGAAGCGTACGGAGAGGAGGAGTGTGCGCGGGGGGTCGGCAGGCGGCGCGCGCAGCATTAGGGGTATGGTGAACGACCACTGGTCCAACGCACCGTTGCTTGGGTTCATGGGTGCGACGGGTACAGCTGCGCTCCGTCTTGCCGGGCCGGCTGGGAGGGGATTGGCGTAGCAAGCACGTATCTCGGAGGTCGTCCTCCAGTCGTCAAGTGTATAGCGCGCCGCGACTTGTTTCTCGTATGCAATATTGCACACGTGGACAATACCGTGGAGCAGAAGGGGCTGCTGTCCGAATCGCGTGGGGGGGATAGGCGTGATGGACTCGAGGCGAACGAAGGACGTCGCCGGGGTGCGCAGTGATGGGATCTGCGATATGACATCTGCGACTTCGAGGGGAACCAGTGCCGGCTCGGCAGCGGCGACGACACTGTCCCACTGTCTGCGCAATGGCCCGGCGCGGTCATCATTATCGTCGTCGGATCCGCTGTCGCTGTCAGAATGGAGACTGAAAATGGAAGATGGCCGTCCGGTGGGACTAAATACGCAGACCGACTCGAGGGGACCATCTCTGTCCTTGAAGCGAACCCTCTTACGAGCCGCTGCGAGTATGCTCCTGTCCACACTGGGTAGGACGGAAGTAGGGGCATCCCTACTACTCCAAGACCTAGTGCATTTGAGGGATGATTTTAACGGTCTGTCAACCGGAGAAGAGAAAGCCTGAGGAGCTGGTGTTGTTGGTGCAACTGATGTATTGTGCTGGACTCTGGACGGACTGGACCGAGATGGCTGACGGGGAAATACCGATAAGCGCTCCTTCCCTGCAGAACCATCCTGTGCCCGATGAGGGCGCGATAAGGAGGTGAGACTACGTAGGGACGTTGCAGGTCGCGATAAGGGGCCTGAGGCGAGAATACGTAGGGACAGTGCAGGACTCGAAGGATTCTGGGGTGTTGTAGGTACGTCGGGCATCGCTATCTCTGCTCAACTACTGGAGGTGGTTTGAGGCAGACATGCGAGTGCGCTGCCGTGTACCATGCTGGTGAAGCGTGTGTCGTTTATCACTGTGTTCCTAGGTCTCCAAGCACGAGAGCTCTAGGCCAGTCCGCCACAGAAATGCTCCATGGCCTGGAATGTCGGCCGGCATGTAGAGGGTTCAACTGATGACTAATGGTGATCATTACATCCAGATCATTGTGCATGATGTCATGGTAAATCCGACGATCACCGACGGCGATTGTCGGCTCAAACGAACGTTGAACGGCTGGAATCGTGAACAGTCGAGTTCATCGTGCTCGTATGTGGGACACTCACAATGATTTTATGTAAGTTGTTACTACGAGCAGATATCATAAATGGGGAGCCAATAGGATACGCCTTGTGTGCGCTTGCCTCTGAACGATCCCCGTGTTCGGTCTGTTCTCCCTCTCGCGTTGAACCTTCTAGTACATAAAGAAGTCACAGTGTGCCGGTGTTAGCTGCGGTGCTGGGCTTTATCACACGGCGGCGTAAGGTGATATCCTTTCTTAGAAACTACCAGGCTCACACCTGGTCTTCGAGGAACGCACCTGCGCGAGCGGTGCTGAATGTAGCATTCGAGGGGGGGTTCCTACTCCGGACGACACAGTTCCACCCTACGCTCGATTAAACAGTCGGAAACCATCATGGGACATATATAAATTCCGTACAAATCGCGGCCAACATCGACTGGAACAACCATCATGAGTACACCGTAGGCCCAGTCCCAGGCGACGTACCGCCAACGACGCTCAAGACCCCCTGCCCCCCGGGCACGCGAGATTTTGCTTAATCTGAGCTATCGGGCAGCGCGCCAAGTCGCTTGAGACAGTCGAGAACGACCCCGAGCGCAATCAGCGCGAAGCTCTCGACAAACTCCGCGTCTCGATGGTGCTGAGCCCAGCACCACATCGCCCACGCGTCCCGCAGACCACCCCGCAGCTGTAGCTCCGTCAATGGCCCGCTGCTCGAAGGGTCACGGCCTGGTGCGGATGCGATGAGGTACGAGCGTATGTCGCGCACGAGTGTCTCGGACTGTAGCTTCAAGCGGTACGCGCGGTCCGTGCGTAGCCGCGGTTGCGTGCAATTCGCGAGGATCGTGCCCAGCACGACCTCCTCTTCCATCAGACGGACATCCGGCGCATCGACGAGGGTATGCGTCGCGCAGATGTATCGCATCTCGCGCACATAGTGCGCGTGCAGTGCGTCCGGGTCAACTTGTGCGTTTCTACCCACCGTCGCGGTTCCCTCGCAATCTGGGCCAGCCACGGCTGTGTACTGGACAAGTGGCTCGAGGGCGAGGGAGATGGCGTCGCGGAGCGGTGCTCGAGGCGAAGTGATAGGGAAGCCCTTGAGAGGCTCGTGCGGGTCGTATAGTTGGATTTCGCGGAACAGGTCACCTAGCGCGCGGTCCGACTCGTAATAGTCGAGATCGCGTGCCCCGGTGACCTCAGCCTTGTCCCAGTCCGGCTTGAACTTGATCAGGGTTCTCGGGAGGTTGCCGCGGAGCTCTATCGGCTTCCCATTTTTCGCGTAGTCGACCGCCTTACTGCAAAGCCCGGCAAGCTTCATGCAACTCTCATCAAATACGCCATCCTATTATGAGTGGGTGAGGATGATGTACTCTTAAAATGCAGGGTAGTACCTACCTCGGATTGGTCTGCAATGACGATGTGTCTGTGCGCCAGCAAACCCTGGGGATCGGCCGAGGGTCAGAGTTCAATGAGTGCGTGAAAGCTGTTAGGAACGTACCATGACATCAGAGTTGATATATTCAACGATAAAGTCGCAAATATCCTCGACTGTAGCATCGCCACGAGTTTCATCCAGTGTCCATACTTCGGCCGGAGGACAATCTGCCGGAGGACTGGGGCGAGAAGGAATCAAGGCCTGATTTCCAAAGTAGACGTCGTACGCGTCGCTAGAACGAAACTGGTAAGCCCTTCTGCGATCTACTTGCTATGTCCTGCGTACCCGTCCAAATCGCCGCCAGCGAGGCACGATGCCAGAGAACGATCACCTAGAACATCAGGGAAGATAAGATACGTTAAAATGACCACTTAATTTTGCGCACCAATAGCAGGAAGCACGACAACATTCTTCAAGCCCCGGAAAAAGCAGACCTTGTCGTTGGGAGGTTCACCGACTGCGAAGACACGCTGTACTATGTGGGTGTGCGTGTTCTCAATATCGACGGCAGGACGAACACGCATATACGCACCATCACCAGGATGTATGACCGGGCTCCTGGAAATGACACATGTTCCCTTGAAATAAACGGGTTCTTTGTCCGCGGCCTCTTGCACGCATACTAGATATCGGTGAATGAGCGCAATAGCACAAGTATTTACAAGGGAGAAAAATATACCGTAGATTTCTTTTTCCTTCAGTGTGAATACCTTTGCTGGGTCCTCACCCTCTTTGATGTACGCTTGGCCTTCGTCCGCTACACCTACCAGCTGATAGCTGTGTGGAACCGGGATTCGCGCTTTGAACTTCACCTCACGGAGCGAGTGGTTCATTGAGTCACGAACCAGCCGCCCAAGGAAGGCGCTTCGAATCTCCTTCTTGTGGAAGTGATCCTTAAAATCAAGTCCAACCTTGAAGAGTTGCTCGAGAACGAAGGCAAGGCGGAACTTATCACCGAGGCCGTGGCTCTTAAGCAGACCAGCAAACATCGGCAATGAGTCGCCAGCAAGGTAGATCCGCCGCTTCGCTGCCTCCTGAAGATCCATAAAGGCTTCTTTGCGCACACCAAGATCTTCAAGTGCCATCACTGCAGGCCTAGAGAAACGGGTAATAAACGAGTGATTCTCTAGAGGATATAAAGCCACGCACCTGTTGAGATGAACTGGATTCGGATAATCAAAAGAGCGCGCAATCTCGAATTCAGCGGGCTTATCATCGTCGTGCACGGGAAACTTGCACTGAGACTCGCGCAAGCGCATCTTGATACCTTCTAGCCTGCTGTCGACGACGACGACACCTTTGTACCCAAGGAATCGAAATTGATACGCGGATGGCTTGATGCGATTCTCCCTCAGGTCCCCAGCAGCCCGGCACTTCTCTTTCCATATCATGTCGGCCAATTTTGGCGAGATCGTCCCGACGCCGTCGGTGTGCGGACCAATATCGGCTTGCTTTTCCCACTGGTCGCGTCGGATCGTCACACTCGGGTCCGTGGCGGTGAAAGCTTGCGCGATCCTGGCGGCGTACTTGCTTGGCGTCCGCCGCAGCTTCGAGAAATCTCCAAGCGATGCGCGGATACGCTCCGCATCGACGAAACCCTCCACCGGGTCGTCGAAGGGAGAGACGAACCACACCGCATGCTCGCGCAACGAGCTTTGCGAGTATGCAAGAAACTCGAAGGTGCGCCCTCCGAGTTCGAAGCCTTCACGTAAGATTCCGCCGACGCGCCGTTGCAGGAACCAAGTACCGTCGACTTTGCCATCCCACCGGTACGTCAGGCGGTCTTCGTCTCGGAATTCGACACGCACAAAGTGTTCAACGAGACGGGGGTCGTGATTCTGATACTTTCTGATGACGCGGTTGGACTGTGTCGTATATGGTCCATCAGGAAGAATCCTTGAGGGGGTGATGATTACGTGATGACACAAAATGTGCCCCGGCGCAGATCTGAGCGGCTTGATCACTGGGTACTCCGTGCGAACCCGTGCGAGGCAAGCAGCTGGCGTCTCTTTCGGAGTCCGTGTACGCAAGGCGACAGCAAACTGACGCAGAAGGTCGTTTGCTTGGGAAGCGTAGTCGCGGATGATGTCTTCAATAGGTTTCTGGAGGCTAACGATTAAGTCATACGTGTTCAGGAGGCCGCAACGTAGGTATGCCTCAATCTGAAATGCGTTCCTCCAATCCATCGCTGTGATCCAGTGGGATACAATATCGACGAAGTCTTTCCTGAAGAAGCGCATTGCAAGGGCATCCACGCGATGAGGAACGCGGACGGGGAGAGGCTCGCATTCGACGTGGTGGCATATCGCCTCAAATTTGCGGAGATCATCGGAGTTGGCGAGCATGACACGGAGTTGATGTGCATATGGAGCAATGCTGGCATGGGCATCATCCAGTGCAGATATGCGATCACGGGTCTTGTGAGCGTTCTTTCGTCTGACACCTTCCGGGACCCAATTATTATAGCTCCCTTGTTCAAAACTAGGAGGTGTGTGCAAATCGAAGATGATGTCTGTTGATTGTAAAGCAAGGTCGACAACGGGGAGCAGATAATGGGGCACTTACAAGGTTCTCGAAATACATCCCACCCGATTCCCATATTGCGAATGCTTGAGTGCTTCACAAGTATCTGATAATTCATTTCCTCCGTCTCTCGCTGTCCTATCTGGAAAGACGGAGACGTCGATTGAATCCAGGGCCAAAAAGGCGTTGTACTCACGTCGATACAGACGAGGCTGTCCTCATAGACGAGGTTGATATAGGCGGCGCTCTGACTGAGGTACTCTCGCTCGTATTCCACCGAAAAGGTCCTCCCTTGCTTCGGGAGAGGGTCTGACTCTGTGTACCACACACCAAACTGGACCTTTGCGATTCGCAGACGAAACTGACTCGCCTTATCTTCGAGCCTCCTACGTCGTTGTTCCTTGCGGGGATCGACATAAAATGCCTTTTCAAGCCTGTACACAACCTCTGGGGAGACTTCACCAAACCCATTGAAGAGGAGAAGCGCGCGATCTTTGACGGTGATTATGTTTTCGGGTGAATCCCAAAGCCATCGAAGCAGCCGTTTCCCAATCCAAACGGGGACGAGGAGGATAGCTGTACCGTTGTGGATCCGACCAGCAGGGCTCACGCCAAGGACAACCTCGAACCTGGGTTTTCTCCCTCGGGTTTTGCGATCGTTTGGGTGATGAAGCTCGGGGCCATGAAGGATGCGCTCCAAAGCTTCATAAATATCGTAGACATTTGCATCGAAATCGATGTTTTTTAGTTCGATTTCCATTGCGTATGGATGAGAAAAGACTCGTTGGGGGCCAGGATAGCTGCCTGCGGTGAGGTCTTGAATTTTAACCTCTCCGCCAAGTATCGCGAGGTGTATCCAGGAGCCCTTTCCGCAGCTGGGCGAGTCCTCACTGGGTAGGAGTCTGCAGGTGCCCGGAATGTATCAGTGGAACTCGTTCCGCTGCGGAGAGCTAGGAAGGCGCGTGTGAATGCCGGCCATCGGTGCGATGTGCAAGATGATTTCCGCGTTTTCGAATTGCATAGCATCAGGAACCACTAGGAAGCACATTAGGAACCCGTCTGCTAGTGACGTTCAAGTTGAGGAGAAGCAAACCCTGCCCATCAGGAATGACGGCCCGGGCATTGTCGAGCGCCGGGCCGTGAGTCGGTCGGAACTAAGCCGAGAGGTTTTCCCACACGCTACTTCCACGCCACTTCAACTGAAATATTACCATACGTTGTGCACCCACCTTTTCCGCCTGTGGACAATCAGCATGACTCAACAGTATTTATCTTCTCTCAGAGAAGTCATCTATCCAGTATACTTCGATCCTCTCTGCTGCGGACGGTGCGCGTGCAGCGGACCCCCTTCACTAAAGCTATATCAAGCAAGCTCCCGGGAACTGCTGCGGAGAACAGCGAATCACAATAGGCCACACTACCTGAGCGTCCAATCTGGGGCTCTGTGGTGTAGCTCTCGCCCAGGGTTACAGCTTTGGAACTAGTTTCTCGAACATCTGTTCCAGGTACTGTTACTGTTTCTGTCGCATCATACTATCTTCTACAATTTCTACGAGGCCTTGAGTCCTGTTTTTTGCACAGCTCAGTGTTCTGGGCGAGCGCCTCCGTTTTGCCACGAACGTCAAATACATGCGCCACATGAGCGCCTGTTCCTCTCCTGCGGGGCGCAGCCAAGAAGATCTCTCTTTTTTCATCAAACTCTCGGGCACTGGATAGGTTCAAGTTACTGCGCGGCCCTGGGAACGGAAACTTATCTGGCAGTTGCTCCAAAAGTACCTGTAAAGCTGCTGATCAGTCCATCACTACACCAGTGACATGACAACAGGGACGTTTGTGATCTGCAGGACCACAGCTGGCTAGCTATTCCCGGCCTTCACACCCGCTGGCACATCCAATTTTGTTGTGTTCTCTGCCAACCCCATAGGTGAGATTGGCCGCGATACGGCTATCACATCCCCGAGTGCATCCGTTTTGCATCTGGTCTCCTCGATTTCACGCACTTCCCGTCACAGGGCTTGTCACCCTTCACACTTACTTGCCATTAGACCGTCTCCATTATAGATCGCGTCTGGTTGTTTCGATAGAGCCACTCCCAATAGGGTGACCAGGGATGGTAGTCATTTGTGCGCAAAGAATGCGTGAAGGTCGGGAGGAAAGCACAGAACATGTCACTTTGCGTCGATATATGACGATTCGATATGACACAGGTTTAGAACATAGGCCGTTTGATGATGACGCGAGCCATTACGTCTTTTACGCGACATTTCAAAAAAAAAAAACCCAGCAATTCCCTGTTCGCCCAACTCCCGAAATTAGCCCCTGCACAGAGCAAGGAGAGCCAAAACGACCCTCAAAGTGCAACGAAGGAAAGCCCCTCAATGTACACCGCGCGGTATATTTTTAACTCGGCGATGTTGTCCACATCGTTCTCCAATTTCGGGTAGCCCTTGTCTACTATCCGCAGGCCCTATCCGCCGCCCGCGCGATCCGTGCAGATATTTGACGGTACCGCATACGCGACCTTAGGTTCATGAGATGCATCCGAGTCCGCACCGTGCTTAGCACCCGCGGCACCATGGATCGTGTTAGTATCACCCCGAGAACGAACTCCTCGGTTGAATGCCAGTTGACGTCTAGCGGGGGGTCAAAGAAGACCATAACACCGCGCACCGGCTAGCATACCGTCTCTTCCGTTCCGTACGAAGCGGATGTGGAGCTGCTTCGGCATATATCTCATGTCCGAGTCCGTCCCCCAAGCCAAATTTAGGTGTCTCGCTGACAACCCAGAGGGTACACGGGGTCGGCCAGGAAGATGGACCTCGGGGTATCATATCCATCGGTGAGTATAGACGGCCCCAAATCGTAGAGACGTGTAAACGGGGCCTCGCAAGCGAATCATATTGGAACGCTATGTCCCAATACCCGATTTGACTCATAAATTACTGTGGTCGGGGCTCGCGGACTCCGGCTACTTCGGGACCTTTGTGCAAGTTTGGGTCAAACTGATCAACGGCTGGGGTTCGGTGGGTTTGGTTTTACTGTAACCTCTCAGTGGTGATAATGCATTGTCTGGCGCTACTAGACTTGCCGCCGCCTTTTGTGAACATATTTATGGCTGATTTCGGCAGGAATGGAGCGCGGAGTTCTCGGCGATCGAGTTCTATACGCAAACTATGTTGTGGTCACTGCTCGCCGTCTCAAGTGAGATGTCGATGCGCGACGGTGACTTACGAAGGTACCCTCAATGACTCATCCATTCCAACGACATCTGGAACCTCTCTTTCTGCCTTCACACAACCAAACCTTAGACCCCTCGTCGATGACGCGTAGATAACATCCGATACCAAGGAATATGCAGCCGCATCTCGCTTCGCCAGCAGTCACTTCTTATAATATTAATGTTATAATTTACACTGAGATCTCAGAAGCCATTCCGAGGATTTGTAATGTAATATACTGGATACGTGGGCCACACGCCTTGCCCGGGCATCATAACGAGTTTTAGTGAGGAGATGTAATCTACAGATCTGTTTATCAGCGACCAAAGGTAACCAAAACCCATCTGCTGGACTTGTACTACAGTAGACGCTCAGAAATATGCTGGTTATGACACCCAGCGCAGCCTGTAGTATCCAGGGAGTAAATATATGGCACAAAGCCACACCTAGCGATTGGATGTGAGACGGAGCCAGAATTTCGAAGGGGGGAAGGGGTGTGTGCGGATGGGTTTTTGACTCACGTTATACAAGTAAGCCGAAACCAAGTCCGCATGCAAGTCTCTTCGGACGACGAAGCTGACGCCGACGACGAGAGCAAGCACGCCCATGAAGGCCGCCGTGATATTGTCCAGCCGCCATGTGAGAGAAACACCCCAGGACCATGCAACCAAAATAAAGGCAGTGACAAAGCGGGACAGCGTGGGATACGCGATGGGAAGTGTGACGCGTCCTGCCGCGGCATCGCCGGGAACGTCCTTATAATCTTGCGTGTGGATCGTTGTTAAAATGATTCCTGCGCTCAGCGCAGTGGCGATGCATCCTGTGCTATCGACTTCGCTCTCCCTTTGGCCTGTTGGTGAGCGCATGGTTAGACTCTTCAAGATTCAATTGGCCGATCCGAGACAGGGACGTACAGAGGACAAGCATGGTACCAGCCTTCGCAACAGAATATCCCACTGCGTTCTCCGCGTTGCGGACTAACCAATGACCTTGCGCCCCACCGCCCTCGTTGTAAACCAATATGAACAATGATCCCAAGATACTGGCAAGCATTGTCCTCGGACCGTGAAATGCAGATACCAGAAGACATGAAGGGATCATTGTCCAACGAAGAACGCGTGCGGTTTGGACAGAAACGCGACCCGCTGGGATGGGGCGGTAGGGGTGATTGAGGGTATCTTCTGAAATCGCGTGTGGGAGCGACTGATTTGCGAGCGCAAACTGCAGAGCATGGACCCAAAACCAGAGAAAGGCATGGGGGAGTCGGAAAGGATTGTATGAAGGAGCCGCCGACACGGCGAAAAGTGTCTGCGGTGGTGAAATCGAACCGTGTGGCCAGTGGCCAGTTAGCAAACCAAGGGAGAAGCACTGAACGCAGGCGTAACTCACCACCGGGAGAGCGAGAGCTTTCAAGTCTGATTTTGTGAATAGTAAAAGAGTGTGTAGGTGATATGAAAGGGTAGCCTTAGCCATATGGCCGCTGAAAAGGGGATGGGGACCGCAGAGTTGGAGTGTGGGGAGCCGGGGGGGCACAAGAGCAGACGCATGAAGCTATAAATTAAAAGCCCAAGTCCCAGGTGTGACATTGTTTAGGGAGTCGGCCCTGAGTGCCACGGACAAGTTTGGCCCGCTATTCGCCGAAGTTTGACGCTGCTCATGAGCGAAATCGCGGCGCGTAAAACGGCAATCATCTTTTTTTAATTCCATGTGTACACTGTACCCGAGATTTGGCTCATCGGGCGTGCGCTCTGTAATTTTGCCTTCCTCTGGTCCAGAGAAAAGCCGAAATCCCCGGATATCGCCGCGGTGGTGGCAGCATGAGGAGGACGCAAAGTCAGCAGTCCTGAGCGAGCACTGAATTTGCGCCACTGTCCATTTCATCGCCTTCTTGGCATCTTTTACAGGCAGGTTTCTATACAGTACTGTGTGACACGCCAAACTCAAATGACGGCACACTTGCAGGTACAGTATGATGATGATACCAACAATGGGCATCGTTCCCACGAACGTGCCCGAACTGTCTCGTGTTATTTGCCCTAGTAATCCACCGACCGAGGGTAAAAGCACTATCTCACCGTACTGTTTGTCCTTTGTCGCCCCGCGGACTGCATATATGTCAGTGGGGATAAACTACACGAGATATCACTGGCGAATGTCCCGCCCTTGTTACTCGCAACTCTACGGCGCGGACATCGGCGTCGAAAGGCACCAGATGGCATCGACACCGTCTGCAGGCACGAAACAAAGCCGTGTCATTCCGTTTGAAACTCCGCCAGTTGTATTCCCACATTCTCAAGGAGTCAAATTCGACGTGATCAAAGCCTGTCTGACAGCCGCTGACAGCCGCATGTGTCCCATCGGCCCATCCTCTTTCAGCCCACCCACAAATGCCCTGATATGCTACAAAACATCTAGGAGACACCAGTTTCACGTTCTAAGTTGCCACAGGTCACAGCATGCATTCGTTTGAAGCAAACAGGTGTTCATGTGTACAGCGACGAACTTGGGTCCAAATAATGTCACTAGAAAAGTACTGAGGCACGGCTGCAGGGATAATGATAATAGGAGAAAGAAGCATCTGGATTGTCCGCTGAGCAACGAAAGACGTTTCTACTCGACTCACGGCCGTGACTCAGACCTGTAGTACAATACAGTGTCCGCGGTAGCGACACATGGTCTGCATCTGCATCACTCACCAACATATAGACATTATCCACGCGTGCACCTATACACGATGGCCCGGGGAGATAGCCTGTGTATGCGAGGGTGAGTACTCTTCATAACAACGAAACATCCTCGGGCTCGGACATGTTCATGGGCGGATTAGTGAAGAAGGGAGAGTCGACGCGATATTTTGTTAAGTGGAGAAGCATGCAGGAAGATGAGCCCCTAAGGAAAAGCGCTGGCTTAGCGGCTCTTAACCGTTAGCGTGCTGCGGCGGCAGTGCGGCCCGACCCTGGACCGTCGGCTTGTCGGCTTACGCGACCACGCTCCTGGTCGAGTGTATTGTGTTGTCTCATTCCCCTTATTCCAATAGAGAATGGCCTAGGGACCTTTTCAGGGCTGTGTACTTTTAGCACAGTAAGGGTCGAAAGTAGTGTTCGGATAAATAAGATGAATTCCCGCGGCAGACGTTATTTTTTCACTGTTATTTTTCGTGTAGGGCGTTTAGCCAGATATGTCACTGCCATTCGGCATTCGCATAGATTTTCAGTTTCGGGTATGCGCTTCTTCCCACACCCCTTTTTACCGTTCTGACCAGACAGTATCAGAGGGGATCTGACCGAGACAGTTTACACCGCAATACTCTTAACGACTGTGTCTGACATCACTAACACTTCTCTACAGTAGCCCAGCAAGCACACGCATTTGACTTTATGAATGTCACAAGCGCCTAGACTAATACCGTGGCGAAAAAGTTGAAGTCAGCGCACACTGTCGGCAACATGATTGTGCCAGGGTAGAAGGTGATGCACGCGTAACCTCGGGTTCAATGTTATCATATACACGATGGCGATACGAGACTTTCCCCTCGGCCCCTCGGTAGATCGTGCTATTGGTCTCTCCTCTAGCAGTGTGCCCACGTTGACCCAACGCAAACTGGCACGTCCATGGCCAATGTTAGCCAGGCACCCTCGGAAGTGTGTGCCATCCTCTGCCCGTTTGGCCCATTAAAATTTGATTGGCTAACTTTCCACGGTCTTAAAGGAAACTCTTGGAAGAGAGAATTTCGATGAGTAATATCTTTTAACTTATATTCCTTTGGAAATTTGTGATTTCGGCTCCATCGCACGCCTGTCCATCGGGGATACACTCTTGCCTTCCCCCGTTATCATACCTGACGATGCACTCCGAGTTGGATAAGAAGAGAAGACAGCATCTCCCCTTCTGGTCCAATTCGGAGTTCAGTCCCGACCCGTTCCTCGGACGTTCGAGTTCTCCTCCGATTTGTGCACTACAGTATCATCCGACTGAAAATTTGCTGTCTTCGTATTCAGTAGTGGCTGTCCACGGCAAGTCATCTCCATCCGTGCGTGCTGTGTGCTGAACTGTTGTAAGGGATCTCGTTTAGCACTCGATTCGCGTCGCGTCCTTGTGACATCGGTGTGGCATTTCCCATCAGATTAGGATTTACAGCTCCCGCCCCTCCCCACCGTGCCGTGGACAAGATCGCGATAAACAGGCCATAATATGGAATCAACCAAATGTGCCAGGCGGTTCAAGGAGAGGGATGGATAGGCGGTGATTTTACCGGATAGTGGTACGCCGTCTCTTCTTGTGCCTCGCGACCGATGTATTGCGGCCCTCACCGAGGCTCGGGAGCGCCACCCCGAAATATGTCCCATACTGCGGTAACGTATTCACCACCGCTTACCGTTCAGTGCCAAGGTGCAGCAGGGCACTGTACAATAGAATCCATGGATGGCGGAAGCCCTTATATGCATTACGAAAAATTGCTTTCTCTACGCGTTCCCTACGTTACGGATATTACAGTGCATAGCATACACATCACAACTAACTTCCGGAATGACAACTACTATTACTGAGCTACTTTTCTTCTGGAGGAGACTCGCGCTCCGGTAGCGCACCAAGACGCTTGAGGCAGTCGAACACGACACCAAGCACGAGAAGCGAAAAGCTCTCGATGTAATCCTTGTCGTCTCGGTTGTGCTGCGCCCAACACCATGTCGCCCATGCACGCGTCAACGCTGCCCGCAGCTGCTCCTCACTAGGCTGTTTCTCCTCGTACTGGATGATCTGTAAGCAAATGTCTCCCACCAGCTCTTCGGCGTGCAGCTTCATCCGATACGACCGGTCGGTGCGCCAGCGTGACTGCACACAGTTCGCGAGGATCGTGCCCAGCACGACTTCTTCCTCCTTCAGCTGCACGTCCGGCGCGTCGACGAGGGTGTGCGTTATACAGATAAACCGCATCTCGCGCACGTAGTGCTCGTGCATCTGTTCGGCGGCGGTTGCAGCGTCGTCGTCGTCGTCGTCGTCGTCGTCGTCGGTCACAGTGGTGAGAATATGCCGGATGATTGGAGCGACAGCGCGGGTGATCGGATCTTCGAGCGGCGGGGTTTCCCCAGGGCATTCAGTTGCGAGACCCTCAAGGGGTTTTATCGGGTCCTCCAGTTCGACTTTTCGGTATAAGTGACCCAGGGCTCTATCTGATACATAGTAGTCCAGCTCGCGAGCGCCCGTCACCTCTGCCTTGTGCCAATCTGGATTGAATTTAATCAACTTCTTGGGGAGGTTGCCGTGGATGTTGACCGGATTCCCATTCTTGGCATAGTCCACTGCCTGGCTACATAGCAGGGCCAACTTCATGCACCGCGAATCAAACACGCCATCCTATTGATGGGTGAGATCGCTGTGGGTCTATGGGTGAAAAGAGTCGCACCTTCGATTGATCGGCAATAACGATGTGCCTGTCTGCTAGTAGGCCCTGTGGATTGCGGGGATGAGTAAACACGAGGTTACAAACAATCACGGAGTGGGACCTACCATGACATCACTGTTGATGTACTCGACGATAAAGTCGCAGACGTCCTCGATTGTAGCATCTTCACGGCCCTCCTCAAGCGTCCAAGGGTCGCTATCAGGGTATTTTGCCGGTTCCGTTTGGACTGAGGGAAGTAATCCTGGGTTGGCATAGTATATATCGTATGTGTCGCTGGAGAGTCATCAGCATTTGTAGTATCCAGTCACACAGCCACTCACCCATCCAAATCCCCTCCAGCAAGGCATGACGCCAGTGAACGCTCACCTAAAGGCCAATACATCGATCAAAGCCCATTTGGGGCGAGTACGTACGCACCGACAGCAGGAAGCACAACTACGTTCTTCAATTTACTGAAGAAGCATATCTTGTCCTCTGGAGGTTTGCCAACTGCGAAGACTCGCTGCACTGTGCGAGTGGTGAGCCTTGGCTACGCTGAAGGAGGACGAATGCTCATTTGCGTACCATCACCAGGATGAATGACCGGACTTCTGGAGATGACACAACTGCCCTTCAAGTATGTAGGCTCCTCGTCCTCGGGTCTTTGCACACAGACTAGATGTCGGACGGGTGAAGTGGGACATGGGCGAGCAGACAGAGAAACACACCATAGATGGTACCAGGCTTTAACGTGAATACACGATCCTCGTCGACACCTTCCTGAATATACGCTCTGCCCTCGTCTGCGACGCCAACCAACTGGTAACTGTCGGGTACAGGGATGCGGGCCTTGAACTTGACCTCACGAAGGGAATGGTGTATGGAGAAGCGAAGGAGACGTCCAAAGAAAGTGCTTTTGATGGCCGTCTTATCGGTGCTGTCTTTGAAGTCGAGCTTGAGCTTGATGAGTTGCTCTAGGATGAAAGATAGGTGAAATTTGAAACCCAGCCCATGCTTCTCGAGCAGTTTTGAGAAATTGTCCAACGAATCGCGGGCAAGGTAGATGACCGCCTTCGCCTTTTCTTGAAGATCCATGAACGTTTCCCTCTCAACGCCACGATCCTCTAGTGCCATTACTGCAGGTCTAAAGAATCGCGATAGAATTGATGCTCCCCAAGACGATACATAATTACGAACCTGTTTAGGTGGACCGGATTCGGGTAGTCAAAGGATCGCGCGATCTCGAAAGGTGCCTCATCGTCGTTGTCCACAGGGAACTTGCACTGGGATTCTCGCAACCGCATCTTGACGCCTTCGAGCCTGTGATCCACAACAACGACACCCTTATATCCGCGGAAACGGAATTGATATGCAGATGGTTTGATGCGGTGTTCTCTGAGGTTGCGACTACCTTTGCACCTTTCTTCCCAAATCATTTCAGCCAGCTCGAGAGAAATGGTGCCCACGCCATCTGTGTGCGGTCCTAAGTCGGGCTGTTCTTCCCACTGGTCGCGCCGGATCTTCACGCTCTGGTCAGTCGCGGTGAAGGCTTGGGCGATTCTTGCCGCGTACTTGCTCGGCATCCGCAGAAGCTTCGAAAAGTCTCCGAGAGACGACCGAATGTGCTCCGCGGTCACGTAGCCCTCGATGGGATCGCGGAATGGCGAAACGAACCAGACAGAATGTTCGCGCAACGCACTGGTGGAATACGCGAGGAATTCAAACGCGCGCCCACCGAGTTCGAATCCATGGCGCAAAATGCCACCGACACGCTGTTGTAGGAACCATGTCCCGTCGACGTCGCCATCCCAGCGGTAAGCAAGACGATCTTCGTCACGGAACTCTACACGGATGAACCGTTCAGCGAGAGCAGAGTCATGGCCTTGATAATGGCGAATCACGCGGTTCGACTGCGTCGTATAAGGTCCCTCGAGAAGTATCCTTGAGGGGGTGATGATAACATGGTGGCATGAGATATGTCCTGGAGCAAGACGAAGTGGTTTGATCTTGGCATGGGCCTCGCGCACACGTTCGAGACACACTTTAGGGTCTTCGTCCGTTTTAGTGGTGCGCATCTTGAGGGCCACATTGAACAAACGCAAGAATTCGTTTGACTCAGTACCGTAATACCGGATGGCTTCCTCGATTGGCTTCTGTAGGGTAACGAGCAAATCGTGCGTGTTGAGGAGACCACATCGCAAATAAGCCTCGATCTGGAAGGCATTCTTCCAGTCCATGGTCTTGATCCAGCGCTGTACGTGGAAGAGGTCGCGGGAAGAGAAGAATCGTTTCGCGTGGGCATCAACGCGGGAAACGCGGACGGGACGGGGTTCACACCCTACGATGTGGCATATCTTCTCAAACTCGAGGAGATCGTCTTGCACAGCAAGGACAATACGGAGATGGTGGGCGTATGGTGCGGTGTCGGCATGGGCACCGTCGATCGCAGATATACGATCGCGGGTCTTGTGTCTCCCTTTGCGCTCGATACCCTCTGGGGCCCTGTTATTGTAACTTTCTTGCTCGAAACTGGGTGGCGTATGTAAATCAAATATGATAACTGTATGAGTCTGTTCAGCCATGCGAAATGTGAATGGTGTTGTGGTGGGGGCTCACAGGCTTGCCCAAACTCATCGTAGCCAAGGCCCATCTTTCGGATGCTCGAGAACTTGACCAGAACTAGATAGTTCGTTTCTTCAGTCTCCCGCTGACCAATCTAATTAAAGGGGGGATTTCAGGTGAGTCGCGATTAGGCAGAGAGTAGGGTTGTACATACGTCGACGCGAATGAGCTTGTGCTCGTACACGACGTAAAGGTATGCAGCGCTCTGATTGATGAAATCGCGTTCATATTCGACAGAGAATGACCTCCCTGCGCCGGGAGTGTTGTTTGATGGCTTGTACCATACACCAAACTGGACTTTTGCAATTCGCAGACGAACCGAGTGGGCGCGATCTTCTATTCGCGTGCGGCGCTTGTCCAGTTCCGGATCGATATACAGCGCTTTCTCGAGCACTTGCTTCACGTCAGCAGGAACGTGGTTATAAGTTTTGAAGAGTCGAAGGGGACGTCCTTTAACCACGATGCGGTGCTCTTCTGATTCCCTGTACCATTTGAAGAGTTTTTGGCCCAACCCTCCCGGAAGACGAAGGACGGCTGTCCCGTTGTGAATGCGACCAGCTGGGCTTATGCCCATCTCGACCTCAAAGTTGGGTGTTCGACCTTTGTTGTCTTTGTTGTTGGGGTCGTAGAGTTCAGGGCCATGGATGACTTCTTGGACGGCTTTCCGGACATCGTAGATATCGGCATCGACATGAATCCATTTGAGTTCGAATTCCATATCGCCACTGACAGGGTGGGGAATAAAGAGTGAAGGGGATAGGCAGGTGGCCTGGGTGGGATGTGTTAGTAGGGTTTACTTTATACGCCATAGAAGGCTGCGGTTGGGGATGATGGCGAGGTCTGTCTTTAGCAATGGACTACGCACCTCAGCAGCGCTTTAACAACCCCCGTTCATCCCTTTGTTGCCTCCGTGTTCTCGTGATCAAATCCCGCTTCACGGGTTCCTGCAACGTTACGATTACAATGACCATTCAGACCGTCAATGTTTCAACCCTCAAACGAGTCAAAAACAATGTCATTGGAAATCCTTCCGCCAAGCATCCCTCTCCCAGGATGAGCTGTTTGTGGCCACGTCCGTGTCTTGTTCCTTTCTCGTTATCGCTCTGACTCTCCTCTTGCAGCCTCGTCAAATGCCTAAACGCTCCGGAACAATTCGAGGAGGCTGCGGGATCGCAGGACGATGTCCGTGTTGAGGCTGCCCACGTCATCACTTCACTGTCTTATGGTGCGCAAACCGCTGCTGCGGTCCTGCGGATGCCTCTTCCGCACCCTGATCCTCTTCGCCCACTTCAGGCTCCCCAGAAGCGCTCCGCAGCATACTCCGTGCCAACGCGCATCGGGCCTTCCTCTATACCATCTCACGCTTCGGTCCCGCTGAATCCCCTACGACTAAAGCCGCCTTTGCCCGCGCCCTTCGCGCCATTGCCGTAGCATGCGCCGAGCTCGTCGGCCCCTCACAATGGGGTATCAGGGATGACTCGTCACCCGTGCGTGAAGACGCGAAACATGCGCTTGAGTATTTTTTCCAGGTGATTACCCTGCACCCATCGGTCGTTCGATATTAAAATTATGAGCCACTAACAGCTTCTACGCAGCTCGAAGTTCTTGATGTGTTCCTCTCTCTCCTCACGGATGCCTCGATGCAAGCCAGCACATCTATCGCAACTACTTAGTGCGGCGCTCCGCGCCCCAAGTCATCGTACCGCCGTCGCAGACTGGATCCCTCCAGCCGAGCGTGGACGTCGCCGCTGGGAACGCCCAGGGGCTATAGCGCCTGCGCAGTCTGGTGGCGGTGTTCGAAGCGCCCAGTACGACACGTCTGTGGGATGCGATCGTGAGCGCGCTCGAATCTCGCGACGTGTACGCTGCGATCCAAGCGGCATACACGCTCGCGAATTTAGCCAACGGCCACACGCAGTGGGAGGCGTTCACTCCGCTTGTTGCGAGGCGCGCTCGTCGATGCCCCGCGGTTGGCGCGATCATCGAACTTCGAATTGGAACTGGCGTGTGGCAAGGCGGAGCTCCGGGCCGCTGGGATTGAGATCTTGAGTACACACCCATACTCCTTGTTGAGTTTGGCGGGGTTGGCGGTTCAGCGTCGGTTGAGGCGTGAACAAGGGGGTGAGGGAACGGGCGCGGAGAGCTCTGGATGTAATGGAGCGTGTCGTCGTTGTGGCTCAGTATATCTGAGGAGGTGCCCAAGTGTGGGCGGGTTAGTCGGCTTTACCTTTCTGTCATCGTACGGGCTCATTTTTCTTCTTGTAACTTATCTTGAATGAGCTTCTCGTTTTTCCCCTTTTCTGACCCGACCCTGACCAGGCAAACAGCAGCAGACAGGATCTGGACACTGAGGTATACACTATGCATCGCAATACCCTTATCGACTGTGTCCCATTACTAACACTTCTCATGTCTACGGCAGCCCAGAAAGCACCTACACTTGATGAATGCCACAAGCGCCTGGACTAATGCTTATTCTGTTATTCATCAGCTCAACGAGTAAGTAATACAGAGACAGCAAAATGGTCAGCCGATATAGGAAAGCTTCATATCGCCATCGTGAATATGCGAATATTGAGCCCGAGGTTACGCTTGTATCACCTTCTACCCTGGTACAGTCATGTTACCAACAGTGTGGAAACTTCGGGCGTAGACGTGTAGATCATGAATTCCCTTCAGGCTAGCGTCGTTGAGCATCGATACTGGAGTTCCCTTACCAACAGGGGCTACTATATTCAAACACAGGCACGACTTTCCTCTCGCGGTGTGGTTTACTATCCAAGCTCCCATGTTGACCCAGGCCGATGCAAACTCGCACGTCCATGGTCAATGTTAGCCATGCATCCTCGGAAGTGTGTACCATCCTCTCTGCCTATTTGGCCCATCAAAATTTGATTGGCTAACTTTCAACGATGCTACTTGGCGCCCAGATCGTGTGGATGGGCTCCGCTGAACATGTGATGATCTGTGATCCGTTTATCAAGATTGTCAACTGCTCCCCAGGAAGAGAGCGTTTCGATGAGCAATTACTTGGGAATTTGTGATTGTCGGCTCACGTGCGCCGCCCCAAAATATGTCCCGCGTTGCGGTAACGTCATCACCGCCGCTTACCGTTCAGAGTGCCAAGATACAGCACAGCACTGTCCAGTAGAATCAATGGGTAGCGGAAGCCCTTACGTGTATTTCGAAAAATTGCTTTCTATACTTGTTCCCTACGTTACGAATGCTATAATACTGTACATGGCACACACATCACAACCAACTTCCGGAATGACAACTACTATTACTGGGCTACTTTTCGTTTGGAGGAGACTCGCGCTCCGGTAGCGCACCAAGACGCTTGAGGCAGTCGAACACGACACCAAGCACGAGAAGCGCAAAGCTCTCGATGTAATCCTTGTCCCGGTTGTGCTGCGCCCAGCACCATGTCGCCCATGCACGCGTCAATGCTGCCCGCAGCTGCTCCTCGTTCGGCTGTTTCTCCTCGTACTGGATGATCTGTAAGCGAATGTCTCCCACCAGCTCTTCGGCGTGCAGCTTCATCCGATACGACCGGTCGGTGCGCCAGCGTGACTGCACACAGTTCGCGAGGATCGTACCCAGTACGACCTCTTCCTCCTTCAGCTGCACGTCAGGCGCGTCGACGAGGGTGTGCGTTATACAGATGAACCGCATCTCGCGCACATAGTGCTCGTGCATTTGTTCGGCGTGTTCGTTGTCCGCGCCTGCCTGTTCGGCGGCGGTTGCAGCGGCGTCGGTCACAGAGTTGAGAATGTGCCGGATGATTGGAGCGACTGCGCGGGTGATCGGGTCTTCGAGCGGCGGGGTTCCCCCAGGGCATTCGGTTGCGAGACCCTCGACGGGTTTTATCGGATCCTCCAGTTCGATGTTTCGGTATAAGTGACCCAGGGCTTTATCTGATACATAGTAGTCCAGCTCGCGAGCGCCCGTCACCTCCGCCTTGTGCCAATCTGGATTGAATTTAATCAACTTCTTGGGGAGGTTGCCATGGTTGATGTCGACGGGATTCCCATTCTTTGCATAGTCCACCGCCTGGCTACATAGCTCGGCCAGCTTCATGCAGCGCCGATCGAAGACACCATCCTATCGGCAGGTGAGACAGTGGTAAGTTACAGGGGAGTACCCCGCACCTTCGATTGATCGGCAATAACGATGTGCCTGTCTGCCAGTAGGCCCTGTGATTGCAAGGATGAGTGAACATGAGATTACAAACAATCACGGAGTGTGTCCCACCGTGACATCGCTGTTGATGTACTCGACGATAAAGTCGCAGATGTCCTCGACTGTAACATCTTCACGGCCCTCCTCAAGTGTCTTGGGTGGCCTAGATGGGTACTCTGCCGGTTCCGTTTGGACTGAGGGAAGTAATCCTGGGTTGGCATAGTATATATCGTATGTGTCGCTGGAGAATCATCAGCATTTGTAGTATCCAGTCACACAGTCACTCACCCATCCAAATCCCCTCCAGCAAGACATGACGCCAGTGAACGCTCACCTAAGGGCCAATACATCGATCAAAGCCCATTTGGGGCGAGTACGTACGCACCGACAGCAGGAAGCACAACTACGTTCTTCAATTTACTGAAGAAGCAAATCTTGTCCTCTGGAGGTTTGCCAACTGCGAAGACTCGCTGCACTGTGCGAGTCGTGAGCCCGGGCTGCGTCGAAGGAGGACGAATGCGCATTTCCTTACCATCACCAGGATGAATGACCGGGCTTCTGGAGATGACACAACTGCCCTTCAAGTATGTAGGCTCCTCGTCCTCGGGTCTTTGCACACAGACTAGATGTCGGACGGGTGAAGGGGGACACGGGCGAGCAGACAGAGCAACGTACCATAGATGGTACCAGGCTTTAACGTGAATACACGATCCTCGTCGAGACCTTCCTGAATATACGCTCTGCCCTCGTCTGCGACGCCAACCAGTTGGTAACTGTCGGGTACAGGGATGCGGGCCTTGAACTTGACCTCACGAAGGGAATGATGTAGGGAGAAGCGAAGGAGACGTTCAAAGAAAGTGCTTTTGATGGCCTTCTTATCAGTGCTGTCTTTGAAGTCAAGCTTGAGCTTGATGAGTTGCTCTAGGATGAAAGATAGGTGAAATTTGAAACCTAGCCCATGATTCTCGAGTAGTTTTAAGAAATTATTCAACGAATCGCGGGCAAGGTATATGTCCGCCTTTGCCTTTTCTTGAAGACCCATGAACGTATCCCTCTCAATGCCACGATCTTCCAGGGTCATTACTGCGGGTCTGAAGGATCGGGGTATAATTGATGCTTCCTGAAACACTACATGATTACGAACCTGTTCAGGTGGACCTGATTCGGGTAGTCAAAGGATCGCGCGATTTCGAAAGGTTCCTCATCCTCGTTGTCCACAGGGAACTTGCACTGCGATTCTCGCAACCGCATCTTGACGCCTTCGAGCCTGTGATCCACAACAACGACACCCTTATATCCGCGGAAACGGAATTGATATGCAGATGGTTTGATGCGGTGTTCTCTGAGGTTGCGATTGGCTTTGCACCGTTCTTCCCAAATCATTTCAGCCAGTTCAGGAGAAATGGTGCCCACGCCATCTGTGTGGTTGCGTGGGCCATCATTGGGGTCTCCTAAGTCAGGCTGTTCTTCCCACTGGTCGCGCCTGATCTTCACGCTCGGGTCGGTCGCGGTGAAGGCTTGGGCGATTCTTGCCCCGTACTTGCTCGGCGTCCGCAGAAGCTTCGAAAAGTCCCCGATAGACGACCGGATGTGCTCCGCGGTCACGTCTCCTTCAATGGGATCGCGGAATGGCGAAACGAACCAGACAGAATGTTCGCGCAACGCACTGGTGGAATACGCGAGGAATTCAAACGCGCGCCCACCGAGTTCGAATCCATGACGCAAAATGCCACCAACACGCTGTTGTAGGAACCATGTTCCGTCGACATCACCGTCCCAGCGGTAAGCAAGACGATCTTCGTCACGGAACTCTACACGGATGAACCGTTCGGCGAGTGCAGGGTCATGGTCTTGATAATGGCGGATCACGCGGTTCGATTGCGTCGTATAAGGTCCCTCGAGAAGCATCTTCGAGGGGGTGACGATGACGTGGTGGCATGAGATATGTCCTGGAGCAAGACGAAGTGGTTTGATATTGACATGGGCCTTGCGAACGCGTTCGAGACACACTTTAGGGTCTCCGTCCGTTTTAGTAGTGCGCATCTTGAGGGCTACATTGAACAAACGCATGAATTCGTTTGACTCAGTACCGTAATACCGGATGGCTTCCTCGATTGGCTTCTGGAGGGTAACGAGCAAATCGTGCGTGTTGAGGAGACCACATCGCAAATAAGCCTCGATCTGGAAGGCATTCTTCCAGTCCATGGTCTTGATCCAGCGCTGTACGTGGAAGAGTTCACGGGAAGAGAAAAATTGTTTCGCAAGGGCATCCACACGGGAAACGCGGATGGGACGAGGTTCACACCCTACGGTGCGGCATATATTCTCAAACTCGAGGAGATCGTCTTGCACAGCAAGGACAATACGGAGATGGTGGGCGTAGGGTGCGATGCTGGCGTGGGCACCGTCGATCGCAGATATACGATCGCGGGTCTTGTGTCTCCCTTTGCGCTCGATGCCCTCTGGGGCCCTGTTATTGTAGCTTTCTTGCTCGAAACTGGGTGGCGTATGCAAATCGAATACAATAACTGTATGGGTCTGTTCAGCCGTGCGAAATGTGAATGGTGTTATCGTGGGGACCCACAGGGCTGTCCAAAGTCATGGCCAAGGCCCATCTTTCGGATGCTCGAGAACTTGACCAGAACCAGAGAGTTCGTTTCTTCCGTCTCCCGCTGACCAATCTAAGGGGAATGTCAAGTGAAGGGGCGATTGAAGGGAGAGTAACATACGTCGACGCGAATGAGCTTGTGCTCGTACACGACGTAAAGGTATGCAGCGCTCTGACTGATGAAATCGCGTTCATATTCGATAGAGAATGATCTCCCTGCGCCGGGAGTGTTTGACGGCTTGTACCATACACCAAACTGGACTTTTGCAACTCGCAGACGAACCGAGCGCGCACGATCTTCAATTCGTGTGCGGCGCTTGTCCAGTTCCGGATCGATATACAGCGCTTTCTCGAGCACTTGCCTCACGTCAGGAGGTACCTGGTTATCTGTTCTGAAGAGTCGAAGGGCACGTCCTTTGACCGTGATACGGTGCTTTTCTGAGTCCTTGTACCATTTGAAGAGTTTTTGACCTAGCCATCCTGGAAGACGAAGGGCGGCTGTCCCGTTGTGAATGCGACCAGCTGGGCTTGTGCCCAGCACGACCTCAAAATTGGGTTTTCGGCCTTTGTTCTCTTTGTTGTTGGGGTCGTAGAGTTCAGGGCCATGAATGACTTCTTGGACGGCTTTCCGGACGTCGTAGATGTCGGCATCGACATGAATCCATTTGAGTTCGAATTCCATATCGCCACTGACACGGTCACGGTGGGGAATAAAGAATGGAGGGGATATGCAGGTGGCCTGGGTGGGGTGTGTTAGTAGGTATTACTTTATACGCCATAGAAGACTGCGGCTGGTGATGATGGCGAAGTTGTCTGGCTATAGGAATAGACTACGCACCTATCGTAGTAGGGCCCGTTCATCCCTTTGTTGCCTCCGTGTTCTCGGCGTGATCAAATCCCGCTTCACGGGTTCCTGCAACGTTACGATTACAATGACCATTCAGACCGTCAATGTTTCAACCCTCAAACGAGTCAAAAACAATGTCATTGGAAATCCTTCCGCCAAGCTATCCCTCTCCCAGGATGAGCTGTTTGTGGCCACGTCCGTGTCTTGTTCCTTTCTCGTTATCGCTCTGACTCTCCTCTTGCAGCCTCGTCAAATGCCTAAACGCTCCGGAACAATTCGAGGAGGCTGCGGGATCGCAGGACGATGTCCGTGTTGAGGCTGCCCACGTCATCACTTCACTGTCTTATGGTGCGCAAACCGCTGCTGCGGTCCTGCGGATGCCTCTTCCGCACCCTGATCCTCTTCGCCCACTTCAGGCTCCCCAGAAGCGCTCCGCAGCATACTCCGTGCCAACGCGCATCGGGCCTTCCTCTATACCATCTCACGCTTCGGTCCCGCTGAATCCCCTACGACTAAAGCCGCCTTTGCCCGCGCCCTTCGCGCCATTGCCGTAGCATGCGCCGAGCTCGTCGGCCCCTCACAATGGGGTATCAGGGATGACTCGTCACCCGTGCGTGAAGACGCGAAACATGCGCTTGAGTATTTTTTCCAGGTGATTACCCTGCACCCATCGGTCGTTCGATATTAAAATTATGAGCCACTAACAGCTTCTACGCAGCTCGAAGTTCTCGATGTGTTCCTCCCTCTCCTCACGGATGCCTCGACGCAGGCCAGCACATCTATCGCCCAACTACTTGGTGCGGCGCTCCGTGCCCCAAGTCATCGTACCGCCGTTGCAGATTGGATCCCTCCAGCCGAGCGCGGACGAGAAGCTTTGCGCGGGCGTCGTCGTTGGGAACGCCCGGAGGCTATAGCGCCTGCACAGCATAGTGGCGGTGGATGGGTCGCCCGTCATCTCACGTCGATGCTGCGCAACCGCGATGTCAAGGTACAAGAGGCTGCGCTAATCGCCCTAGCTGCCCTTGCCAAAGACAACCACGAAGTCGCTGTTCACCTTGCCAAGGCTCCCGCAGGAAGGTCAACCACAGGTGCGCACTTTCTGTAACCGTCTCTTCGTGGTCTCCTGATTCTGTGATCATGGCAGAGTTTCCGATCACCCTTACGTCGGCACTGGGACTATGCAAATCTCGTTCTGCGGATGTGCAGCTCGCCGCTTGTCTATGGTAAAAAAAAAACAGCTTCTCCAATGCCCATTCGACTGACAGCTGATCAGCGCGACGAATATCATTCGAGCAAGCGCAGCCAACCACCATCACCCAACCCCTCCGGATCTGACTGCTTCCCTTGTTGTCATGCATGTCATGAACCGAATGATTGATTCAAAGACGGAGTCGCCACAAAATCGAACCAAGGCATGCTTCATTCTCAGTAAGAAATATCTTCATATCCGGTCCACATATGGCCCTCAACACACTGATCTCTAGATTACCTCGTGATGGATGAGAGAGAGCTATGTCAGACAGCTTTCGACAGAGGCTCACTGGCAAAACTCTCCGACGTCGTTCACGCTCTCACGCCACCACCAGTGACGGAAAGCAAGGTACCACCAGAATGGGAGGAAGACGAGCCAGAAAGTCTCTGTTGTCTGCGCGAGGCTGCACTTACCACGATTTCGGTCCTGGCGCTCGCAGACAACGATATTCGGCGAGATGTGACCGACGGCCAGCGGCTATTGCCACCCTTAGCATCAGCGCTCACTCACCGACACACCGGTGTGCGTTACGCAGCGTGCCAATGCGTCCGTGCGCTCTCGCGGAGCGTCGCTGTCACGCGCACATCGCTCGTCGATTCGGGCTTAGGCACCGCGCTCTTCTCCGTGTTTACAAAGGAAGATGAAGACCGGCGCGTCGTACATGCCGCACTGGCAGCCGTCTGCAACCTTGTGAACCAATACTCCCCTCTACGAACGCCATTTCTGGATCAAGGGGTCGCGACTCGTCTCGCGCGCCTTCTCCGATCACCCAGCGCCGAGTTGCGCCTCAGCGCGCTATGGGCGCTCAAAAATTTGGTGTACAAATGCCCGCCGGAGACCAAGCGGACCATCATGACCGATGTCGGCTGGTCGGCACTCGACGCACGCCTGGACGACACGGACCCGGGGGTGCGCGAGCAGGCTTTCTACCTGCTGCGGAACTTTGCGGACTGCGAGGACGACGTCGACGCGGTGTTCGAAGCGCTCGGCACGACACGTCTGTTGGACGCGATCGCGAGCGCGCTCGAATCGCGCGACGCGGACGTTTCGATCCAAGCGGCGTACACGCTCGCGAACTTGGCCAACGGCCACACGCAGAGACAGGCGCTCATTCTCGCGCACGAACAACTGCTCCGCTCGTTGCGAGGCGCGCTCGTCGATGCCCCCCCAGACGCGCGATGCGCCGCAGTTGGCGCGATCATCGAATTGGCGTGGGGCGCGGCGGAGCTCCGGGCCGCTGGGATCGAGAGCACGCTCAGACACCTTGTTGAGTTTGGCGGGGTTGGCGGCTCGGCGGCGGGCGGCGTTGGTGGAGGGGTGGACAGAGAGGTGAGGGAACGGGCGCGGAGAGCCCTGGACGCAATGGAACGTGTCGCCGTTGTGGCTGAGGATATCTGAGGGTGCCCAAGTGTGGGCGGGTTAGTCGGCTTTACCTTTCTGCCATGTCACGGACGTCTTTCTTTTCCTTTTTATTCTTGCTTCGTTTTCTCCACTGATGTGGTAATATGCCTCTGTCACGATCTCGTCATGTATTCATACATACATGTATTATATATTATGATGGCTGTAGAAAATATACTTTCTGTTCCCGGCCAATCCAACGGTCGCATGATCAATGTATGGTCGATATGACCACTACTGTATTCAAGGAATTCTAGTGACCACAGTTAAACATTAACTTAAAACCCACTCGGTTCAGCGGGCATGCCAGTTGTGGCTACGGAACACGCCCGTCTCCCGTAGTTAGTCAGTACTCCGTAGTTTCAAGACCATATTCCTGCAGTATTTCTGCTCGCGGTCGACACCGTGTGGTTTCCCGCTCATCGCACAGAGCTGGATGGACCCCTTGTATACACCAACAAGGTTTCTTGGTCGTAGAAATGCCATCATCCCGAGTGTTTTGAAGTTGGCGTCTTTGCGCGTTCCCCACCGGGACACCACGTCCCTACGGTAACGTACATCGTAAGCATTTCAACTCATCCGCTTTTGGAATCCTGACTACCAGTACAGCACTACTTTTGTATCAAGTGAACTAGATCTCCGGCAGCTCACCAAGACCCCTGAGACAGTCCAATACGATTCCGAGCACAAGAATCGCAAAGCTCTCGATGAAATCTCGGTCTCGGTGATACTGAGCCCAGCACCACACGTCCCACGCACGCGCCAAAGCTGTGCGGAGCTGGCCCTCCGTCTGTAGCCCATCAAACTGGGCAATTTGCTCGTAAATATCGCCCACAAGGTCCCCAGAATGGAACTTCATCTTGAACATCCTGTCTACGCGCCAGCGTGACTGCGTGCAGTTCGCGAGGATGACGCCCAAGACGACCTCCTCTTCCGTCAAGCGCAGGTCTGGGGTGTCGACAAGCGTGTACGCCGTGCAGATAAACTGCATCTCGCGCGAGTAGTGCTCGTGCAGCCGCTTTGCGTCTCGGTAGTCCGCGCGTGATTGGTCGGCGCCGGCAGCGTCTTTGTCGTGTGTGGTACTGAGCGCGCGAAGGATGAGCGGCTCGACAGCACAGGTGATCGCGTCTTCGAGCGGTGCAGTTCCTCCGGACACATCGGTGGGGAGACCCTCGATGGGCTCTGACGGGTCACGCAGCTCGATGTTTCGGAACAGGTGCCCCAGCGCGCGATCTGACACGTAATAGTCCAGCTCTCGCGCGCCCGTCACCTCTGCCCTGTGCCAATCTGGCTTCGATTTGATCGACGGTTTGGGAAGGTTATTGCGGATATCGACTGGAATGCCATTCTTTGCATAGTCCAACGCCTGGCTAAATAGCTGGGCCAGTTTCATGCACCGTGAGTCAAATACACCATCCTAATGGTGGGTGAGATTGCTGTAGTTTACGGGGGAACAGAGTCGCACCTTCGATTGATCGGCAATAACGATGTGCCTGTCTGCCAATAGGCCCTGTGGATTGCATGGGTGAGCAAACACGAGGTTACAAACAATCACAGAGTGGGACCTACTATGACATCATTGTTAATGTACTCGACGATGAAGTCACAGATGTCCTCGACTGTAGCATCTTCACGGCTCTCCTCAAGTGTCCAGGGTGTGCTAGGAAGGTAATCTGCTGGGTCCATCTGAAATGATGGAAGTAATCCTGGGTTGGCATAATATATATCGTATGTGTCGCTGGAGAATCATCAGCATTTGTAGTATCCGGTCACACAGCTACTCACCCATCCAAGTCGCCTCCAGCAAGGCACGACGCCAGTGAACGCTCACCTAAGGGCCAATGGATCAATCAAAGCGTATCTGGGACTCGTACGTACGCACCAACAGCAGGAAGCACAACTACGTTCTTCAATCCACGGAAGAAGCAGATCTTATTGTCTGGAGGTTTGCCAACTGCGAAGACTCGCTGCACTGTGCGAGTCGTGAGCCTTGGCTGCGTTGAACGACGAATGTCCATTTACGTACCATCCCCAGGATGGATGACCGGGCTTCTGGAGATGACACAACTGCCCTTCAAGTATATAGGTTCCTTGTCCCAGGGACGTTGCACACAGACTAGATGTCGGACGAGTGAAGTGAGACACTGGCGAGCAGACGGAGGAACACACCATAGATGGTACCAGGCTTTAACGTGAATACACTATCCTCGTCGAGACCTTCTTGAATATACGCTCTGCCCTCGTCCGCGACGCCAACCAACTGGTAGCTGTTGGGCACAGGGATCCGGGCCTTGAACTTGACCTCACGAAGGGAATGATGTATGGAGAAACGAAGGAGACGCTCAATGAAAGTGCTTCTGATGGCCATTTTACCAGTGCTGTCCTTGAAGTCGAGCCCGAGCTTGACGAGTTGCTCGAGAATGAAGACTAACTGAAACCTGTCACCTAGACCGTGATTTTTGAGCAGCTCTGAGAAATTTTCTAATGAATTGGCAGAAAAGCATATGCTCGCTTTTGCCTTTTCTTGGAGATCCATAAATGTATCACTCTCTACGCCGCGGTCTTCTAACGCCATCACTACAGGCCTGGAGTGGCCGTACAGATCAGTGTTCCCGAAGAGAAGACGTCTACGAACCTGTTTAGATGGACCGGATTGGGGTAGTCAAAGGATCGCGCGATGTCGAGTTCTGCCTCTTCGACGTTATTCACAGGGAACTTGCACTGCGATTGTCGCAAGCGCATCTTGATGCCTTCAAGCCTGTGGTCCACCACGACAACGCCCTTGTACCCAAGGAAACGGAATTGATACGCTGAGGGTTCGACACAGTATTCCCTATGGTTGCGATCGGCCTTGTACTTTTCGTCCCAGATTATGTGGGCCAATTCGGGAGAAATGGTGCCTACACCATCTGTGTGTGGTCCCAGGTCGGGCTGTTCTTCCCACTGGTCGCTCCGGATCTTTACACTGCGGTCCGTTGTGGTGAATGCTTGAGCGATTCTTGCTGCGTACTTGCTCGGCATTCGGAGAAGCCTCGAGAAGTCCCCGAGTGAGGACCGAATATGCTCCGCGGTCACGTATCCTTCGATGGGATCGCGGAATGGGGAGACGAACCAGACTGCATGCTCGCGCAGCGAACTGGTGGAATATGCAAGGAATTCAAATGAGCGCCCACCGAGTTCAAATCCATGGCGCAGGATGCCCCCGACACGCCGTTGGAGGAAGCTTAGCCCCTCGGCATCGCCATACAAGCGGAACGCAAGGTGGTCTTCGTCGCGGAACTCCACACGGATGAAGCGTTCGGCGAGAGTAGGGTCGTGGTCTTGATAGTGCCGGATGACGCGGTTCGACGGACTCGTGTAGGGCCCCTCGAGAAGTATCCTCGACGGTGTGACGATGACATAGTGGCATGAGATATGCCCTGGTGCGAGGCGAAGTGGTCTGATAATGCGATGGGTCGAGCGAATGCGTTTGAGACAATCCTTCGGGTCTTCGTCCGCCTGGCGCATCTTGAGGGCCGTAGCAAACAGACGCAAGAATTCGTTTGACTCGGCACCGTAATACTTGATCGCGTCCTCAATGGGCTTCTGGAGGGTATCCAGCAAGTCGTGTGTGTTGAGGAGGCCACAACGCAAGTAAGCCTCGATTTGAAAAGCACTCTTCCAGTCCATCGTCTTCAGCCACCGCTGGACGTGAGAGAGGTTGAGAGGGGAGAAGAATCGCTTAGCGTGGGCATCCATAAAGGGAACGCGGTTGGGACGCGGTTCACACTCCACGATGTGGCAAATCTTCTCAAACTGAAGGAGATCATCTGGATCAGCGAGGACGAGACGGAGATGGTGGGCGTATGGTGCGATGTTGGCGTGGGTATCATCGATCGCGGATATAAGCTCGCGAGCCTTATATTTCCCCTTGCGTTTGGTCCGCTGTTTGTAGGTTTCTTGCTCGAAACTGGGTGGTGTATGTAAATCGAATGCAATCACTGTAATGGATCTACTCTCAGCCGCGCGAAACGTTGATGATGTTGCGGTGGAGACTCACAAGGTTGTCCGGACTCAGCTTGGCCCAGGTCCAGCTTTCGGATACTCGAGAACTTGACAAGAATGAGAATGAGAGTGTTGGTTTCTTCCGTCTCTCGCTCTCCAATCTGAGTTAGGGTAACTTCAGATAAACCTACAATTAAACGGGAATAGGTTGCACGTACCTCAATGCGAATCTGCTTGTGTTCATGAGCCACAGAAAGGTACGCAGCACTCTGACGGAGGACATCGCGTTCATACTCGACAGAGAATGATCTCCCTGTTCCAGGAGAGTTCGACGAGTTATACCATACGCCAAACTGGATTTTAACGATTCGGAGGTAAACGAGGTGTGTCAGATCTTCTATTCGAGTGTGGAGCTTTAAGTGCATGTCCTGGTCCAGATCGCTTGGCCAAACGCGCTCTCGCACTCGTTTGACGTCTGGACTCGGAGGAACTGTGCTATCGGGCCGGAGAGCGGGTTCATTGACCACGATTCTGTGCCCGTATTCGTCTGAATCGGAATCAGTGGGTGTTCGTTCAAGTTGCATAACGGCACTATGATCACGTTGCGAATGAGGAATGTGAAATGGGAATGATAGGGAGGCGCCCTGGAAGGCATGGTGCCAATGGGTTTTACTTTATACACAATGAAATGCTGCGGGATGATTGGGAAGTCTAACTATAGTAGACTTACACTACAGTCATGGTAGTACTCTGAGTCGCTGCGAGTCATGCGGGAGTTCTCGTGACCACGTGACCAGTTGAAATATCCTGTCGTTGTCGCGGTCACGATTATCTAAGTCTGATCGCACTGCACACTCATCCAGGTGATCTTTTTTACAGGCACTGGAATCTCTCGACCCTCAAGCAAGGCAAATGTCATGTCATCCCAAATCATTTCGCCAAGTTATTCCTCGTCCAGAGGTGACTTGCCCTTTTCCTATTGTCCTTCTAACCTTCCTCCTCGAGCCTTCTCAAATGCCTGAACGCTCCGAGACAATTCGAGGAGGCTGCGGGATCGCATGAATCTGTCCGTATTAAGGTTGCCAACGTCATCACCTCATTCTCTTACTGTGCGCCGCGGACTCCTCTTCCTCCCAGTTATATTCCTGACTGTCTTCTCCTTCGCACTGGCAGCTCTCCGGAAGCGTTGCGCAGTATGCTCCAACGCCAGCACACACTTTCTATGCTACCTCATGCTTTGTCTCCCCTGAATACGCTGCAACTAAGGACGCCTTTGGCCATACCCTTCGTTCCATCGCTGCAGTATGCGTAGAGAGCTTCTGAGTCTCTCGTGATAGGGTCTTAAGGATGCTCCGTCACCAGCGAGTAAAGACGCGATGCATGCTCTCGAGTGTGGTTCCATGTAATAATATTGCACCCTATTGGCCGTCTGACAACAATATCACGAGCCCACCAATAGCTTCTGCGCAGCTCGAAGTTCTTGATGATGTATCCATCTTCTCCCTCACGGATTCTTCGACACAAGCCAGCACGTTTATTGCGCAGTTCCTTGATGTGTCGCCCCGCGCGCCAAGTCATTGTACCGCAGTTGCGGAATAGATCCCGTGAACTACCTTCGTGATGGACGGGAGTGTGTTATGCCAAACAGCTTTTGGCGGGGGCACACTGTCAAAGCTTTCCGACTTCGTTCACGCTCTCATGTTACCACTCGCGATAGAAAACACGGTGCCACCCGAATAGCATTGGGGTGAGCCAAAAATCCTCTGTCGCCTGTGCGAGGTCGCGCTGGCAGACAACAGCTTTCGGCGACGCGTAACCGACTAATACCACCCATGGAATCAGCACTAATACAGTGGATCTTACAAGTCTCTCTCACACCAGCACACTAGTGTGCGCTACGCGGCATGGCGATGCATCCATGCATTCTCGCGGAGCGTCACTGTTACGCGCACACCACTTGTCGATTCAGTCGGTGCTGTGCTGCCCGCCGTTTCACAAAAAGCAACGAAGGCCAGCGTCTCGTACATGCCGCGCTCGCGGCCGTCTGCAATCCCGTGGACCAGCACAGCCCATCCTGACACAAACGCCGATTCTAGAACAAAGCATCGCGACGCGTCTCTCGCGCCTTCTTCGGTCATCTAGCGGAGGTTTCGCCTGGACGCTCCGTGCCGGCTCAAAAATACGGTCTACAAATGTCCGCCGGAGGCCAAGCGGGCCATCATGACGGGGGTCGGCTGGCCCCCACTTGACACGCGCCTAGACAACGCATCCGTGGGGTTGCGCGGGCAGGTGTTCTACCTGTCTTGGAACTTTGCGGATTGCGAGGAACGACGTCAACGCGGTGTTTGAAGCGCTCGCCATGGGACTTCTGTTGGACGCGCTCACGAGCGCCCTCCAGTCGCGCGACACGGACATTGCACCCCAAGCGGCGTACACGCTCACGAACTTTGGCCAATGGCCACACGCTGTGGCAGGCGCCCATGTTCGCGCACGGGCGGCTTCGTTGTGAGGCGCGCCTGTCGACGTCATGGGTCGCGAGATGCGCTGCGCTTAGCGCGGTCATCGACTCAGAACTGGCGCGAGGCGCGGCGGAGCTCCGGGCAGCTGGGTCCTCAGGCACCTTGTGGGGTTGGTGGCTCGGCGGGGGCAGAGTTGGTGGAGGATTTGTCAGGGAGTTGAGGGAACGTGCTCAGAGGGTGTTGGAGGCGATGAAGTGGATATCCGAGGAAGTGGCCGAGGGGTTGGTCGTCTTTTCCGTCCCCTTGTCTCTCTCTCTTTTTTTTTTCTTTCATTCTCTTACCTCCACGTGTTTGGCAGATATTTCGTGTGGGATTCGATTGTGTGTCTGGTTCATTTCGAAGGGTTCGGATTTGTCGTGCATGGTAAGTCCATGTCATTTGGCTTCATCCCAAGATAAAACTGATCGCAAGACATTGAGCGCATAGCCGGTGCTTGCTTACTGGTCTCTCTCAATAGCTTTGTGAGACATCATTCATATTCTTGTCTCATTCGACGCGTCTGAGCGTGTCGCATGCCCCTTCCAGAGACCCTTGCTTATTATGGTCCACGGTCCCTACTTTGGGAGTTATACGTGCTTGTTCGTGTTCCCTTAAAAGTCTCGCTTTGCTTTTTCCACCGACCTGGCGATATGGCTCTCGGTCTCTGCCTCCTTATCCTGACATTATGGTCTCGTTGTGTGTTCAGCCATGATGCTCATGGAATGAGAGGTTCTGTTCCTGACCTTCTGTGCGATTTTTGCCCCAATTCAGCGAAGTATCAAGCATGTACCGTGCAGCATGCGTAGGTCATCATATTCGCGACGAACTACTACAGTCTCAAGACAACGTTTATGTTCTCCGAGCCGCGCCTGGCCCATGCGTCCCCCAAGTCACAAGTCACCACTGTAATGTACACAGCAAGCATTTCACACTAACCCTCTACTTTTTTCTTTCTCGAGGATTTTGTCTCCTGCAGAATCCCATGACACCTGAGACTGTCAAACACGGTACCGAGGACGAGAAGCGCGAAGCTCTCGATGTATTCCCTGTCTCGGTGATGTTGCGCCCAGCACCACACCGCCCACGCGCGAGGCAAAGCCGCGCGCCGCTGCTCCTCCGTCGGCGGGCCCTCACACTGGATGATCTGAGAACGAATGCTGCCCACCAAATCCTTGGTGTGCTGCTTCATCCTGTACGACCTGTTCGAGCGCCAGCGCGACTGGGTACAATTAGCGAGGATCGTGCCCAGAACGACCTCCTCTTCTGTCAGGCGGACGTCTGGCGCATCGACAAGTGTGTGTGTCACGCAAATGAACCGCATCTCGCGCACGTACTCCGCGTGTAGCTGCTCTGCATATCCGTCGTCCTCGTATGCCTTGTCGGAAGGGTACTTGTCGTTGTTGTGCATAGCGTTGAGCGTGGGTCGGATAAGCGGCTCCACAGCGCAAGTTATCGCGTCCTCAAGCGGTGCTGTTTCTCCGGAGCGTCCGGTAGAGAGATCCTCGACGAGTTCTTTCGGGTCATGTAGGTTGACGTTTCGGAACAGGTAGCCCAGCGCGCGATCTGACACGTAGTAGTCCAGCTCGTGAGCGCCCGTCACCTCCGCCTTGTGCCAATCTGGCTTAAATCTGATCAGCGGCTTCGGGAGGTTGTCGATGTTGACAGGATTCCCATTCTTTGCATAGTCCACCGCCTGGCTACATAGCTCGGCCAACTTCATGCAGCGCTGATCGAAGACACCATCCTATCGGCAGGTGAGACAGCAGTTATTCATAGATGAGTAAGGCCGCACCTTCGATTGATCCGCAATAACGATGTGCCTATCCGCCAGCAGGCCCTGTGAGGTTACATTAACGTGTAAGCACGGTATTACAAACACGGAGGGGAGCATACCATGACGTCGCTGTGGATGTATTCGACGATGAAGTCGCAGATATCCTGAACCGTCGCCTCGCGACCCTCCTCAAGTTCCCAGGGCTTGCCGGCCGGGTACGCTGCTGGGTCCGCGCCAAGTGGAGGAAGTAAACCCGGGTTCTTATAATAGATGTCGTATGTGTCGCTAGACAATTGTGAGTATTTGTAGTATCTAGTCATCCAACAACTCACCCATCCAAGTCACCTCCACCAAGGCACGAGGCCAGTGAGCGCTCACCTGCAAGCCAATCCATTGATAACAAAATACATGAGACTCGTAGGTACGCACCGACAGCTGGAAGCACAACCACATTTTTCAATCCACGGAAGAAGCAGAACTCCTTCTCCTCCCGGGCCGGCGGCTCACCCACTGCGAAGACTGGCTGCACTGTGGGAACGATGAGCTTTGGCCGCGTCTAAGGACACTCATGTACATACCGTCACCAGGGTGAATGACTGGGCTCCTGGAAATAACACAATTGCCCTTCAAATATGTAGGCTTCTCGTCCTTTGGTCCTTGAATACAGACTAGATGTCATCGTAAGCGTGAGGATTTAATACGACAGGAAGCAGACGGATAAACGTGCCGTAGATTTCATTAGGTTTCAATGTAAACACATCATCCTCTTTGACACCTTCATTGATATACGCTCTACCCTCGTCTGCGACGCCCACCAGCTGGTAACTATTGGGCACGCGAATTCGCGCCTTAAATTTGATCCCGCGAAGCGCATGGTGCATGGAGTAGCAAAGGATACGTTCAAAGAAAACGCTTTTGATGGCCTTCTTACCAGAGGAGTCTTTAAAGTCGAGCTCGAGATTGACGAGTTGTTCGAGAATGGAAGCCAGGCCAAATTTGTCACCTGGGCAGTATGCCTCGAGCAGCTTCAAGAAATCATCCAACGAATCAAGGGAAGAGTAAATGACACTCTTCGCCTCTTCTTGGAGCTCGATGAATGTATGTCTATCGACCCCGCGGTCTTCCAGCGCCATCACCGCAGGCCTAGAGAACGGCAGTACAGGTTAATGTTCCCGAACAAGAGACACAATTGCAAACCTGTTTAAGTAGACTTTATTAGGTTTGTGAAAGGACTGAGCGATTTCGAAGTATTCCTCTTCGACGTTGTTCACGGGAAACTTCCGCTGCGATTCTCGCAACCGCATCTTGATGCCTTTGAGTCTGTAGTCCACAACGACAACACCCTTGTATCCAAGGAAACGGAATTGATATGCAGATGGTTTGACGGGTTCTCTGGCATTGGGACCAGCTTCGCACCATTTGCCCCAAATCAGATCGGCCAGCTGGGAAGAAATGGTGCCCACGCCATCGGTGTGCGGTCCCAAGTCTGGCTGTTCCTCCCACTGGTCGCGCCGGATCTTCACGCTGCGGTCTGTCGCAGTGAAGGCCTGGGCAATCCTTGCTGCGTACTTGCTCGGCATCCGCAGAAGCTCTGAAAAGTCCCCAAGAGACGACCGAATGTGCTCCGCGGTCACGTATCCTTCAATGGGATCGCGGAACGGCGAAATGAACCAGACGGAATGTTCGCGCAGTGCACTGGAGGAGTAGGCGAGGAATTCGAATTCGCGCCCACCAAGTTCGAACCCACGGCGCAAGATGCCCCCGACACGCCGTTGGAGAAACCGCGTCCCATCAACATCGCCATCCCAGCGGTATGAAAGGTGGTCTTCGTCGCGGAACTCCACGCGGATGAAGCGTTCAGCGAGAGCAGGGGCGTGATCTTGATAACGGCGGATGACGCGATTCGACTGCGTTGGATAAGGTCCCTCGAGAAGTATCCTTGAGGGAGTGATGATGACATGGTGGCATGAGATATCTTGCAGGGAGTCTTCGGGTCCGAGGGGAGTTAGAAGAGTTGGTTTTGGTGTGGAGCGTGGTTTCCACTTGGAATGCGTACGTTTGAGACAATCTCTCGGATCTTCGTCTGCTTTGCGTGCCTTCAGGACCTCAGAGAAATAACGCAAAAACTCGCTCGAGGCATCACCGTAAAGCTCGATGGCGTCTTCGATAGGCTTCTGAAGGGTAACCAGCAAATCGTGTGTATTAAGGAGGCCGCAACGCAAGTAGCCTTCGATCTGGAAGGCATTCTTCCAGTCCATGGTCATAATCCAGCGCTTCACATGAAGGATGTTGCAGGGAGAGAAGAATTGTTTCGCATGAGCATCCACGCGGGGAACACGGACGGGAGGGGGTTCACACTTCACGATTTTGCATATCTTCTCGAACTCGAGGAGATCGTCTTGATCGGCAAGGATAAGACGAAGATGGTGGGCGTATGGCGCGATGTTGGCGTGTGCCTCATCTATCGCTGAGATACGGTCGCGCTTCTTGAGTTTCTTCTGGCGCTCGATACCCTCTGATTCTCTGGCTGATGGCCGGTTGTTATAACTTTCTTGTTCGAAAGTAGGTGGCGTGTGCAAATCGAATATGATGACTGTTGCGAGTCTACTATTAGCCGCACGGAACGTGAATGATGTTGCCGTGGGGACCCACAAGGTTGTCCAGAGTCATCATAGCCAATGCCCAGCTTTCGGATACTTGAGAACTTGATAAGAATCAGATATTTCGTTTCTTCCGTCTCCCGCTGACCAATCTGAGTGAGGGGGGACCCCAGGTAAATCTACTATCATCAAACAAGGAGTAGGGTAGCACGTACGTCGATGCGAAGGAGCTTGTGCTCATACTCCAAAAAGAGGTAAGCAGCACTGTGGTTGAGGAAATTGCGTTCATATTCGACAGAGAATGATCTCCCTGTGCCGGGAGAGTATGATTCCTTGTACCATATGCCAAACTGGACTATTGCAATTCGCAGACGAACCGCGTGGGCGCAATCTTCTGTTTGCGTGCGGAGCTTGTCTTGATCCGGATCGACATACAGGGCTTTCTCGAGCACTTGCTTCACGTCGGAACGAACATGATTATCAGATCTGAAGAGCCGAAGGGGGCGTCCGTTGACCACGATGCGGTGCTTCTCTGACTGTCTATACCATTTGAGGAGTTGTGGCCCCAGCTTTGCGGGAAGACGAAGAGCGGCTGTTCCATCGTGGCTGCGACCGGCTGGGCTCTTGCCCATGATGACCTGAAAATTAGGTTTTCGACCTTTGTTCTCTCTGTCGTTGGGATCGTAGAATTCAGGGCCGTGTAGAACTTCCTGGATCGCCTTTCGAACGTCGTAGATGTCGGCATCGAAATCAATTCGTTTGAGTTCGAGTTCCATATCACCACCGTGACTGTCAACTTGAATGTCGAGAATGAGGAGTGAAGGAGATAGGCAGACGTGAAAGCCCGCATTATGTTGATAGTTTTACTTTATACCCAGTGGAATGCTGCGGGATCACTGCGAAACTTCTGACTGTCATGATCGTCGTTTGCCACTTGTACGAGTACCGTCTTCGTGGTCTCGTGATCAAATCGAAATCCCGCGTCAACTTATGTCACGGTACTGCAGACATTCAGACGTCCGATGCCCCTCTGCCAAACTGTCTCTCCTAAGACAAGCTCTTGTTAGCTTCTCCCGTGGCTTTTCCTGTGTTCGTTGTCCCTCGAATACCCATTCCAGCCTCGTCAAATGCATCAGCCCTCCAGAGCAATTCGATAAGCTGCGGGGTGCACGATGATGTCCGTGTTGAGGCTTCCCACATCGTTACCTTTTAATCTTACAGTGCGCAGTTATCGCTGCGGACACCTCTTCCACTTACTGATATCTTATCTCTCTCTCCCTCTCCTCGACTAGATTCTCCCGAAGCGCTCCGCAGTATACTCCACGCAAACGCAACCTTCCTCTATTCCAGACCATGCCCCGGCCCCTCTGAATCCATTGCGACTAAAGCCGCCTTCACCCGTGCCCTTCATGTCATCGCGGCAGCATGTGCAGACCTCGTGAGCCGTCCACAATGGGGTCCCAAGGATGACTCGTCATCTTTACGTGAAGGTGCGAAGCACGCGTCCCAGGATTTTTTCCAGGTAACTGCCTTGCACCCTGTCGCCCGTTCGATATCGATACGACGAGGCATCAACAACTTCTGCGCAGCTTGGAATTTTTAACGTGTTCCTTTCCCTCCGTCACGGATGCGTCAATGCAAGCCTGCACTTCTATTGCGCAGCTCCTTGCTGTGGCACTCTGTATGCCAAGTCATCATACCGCCGTTGCAGGCTGGGTCCCCTGGCTGAGCGCGGTCGCGAAGCTTTGCAGGTGTGGCGCTACTGGGGACGTCTGGAGGCTATGGCACCTGCACAGTCTGGTGGCGGTGGGTCGGTCACCCGTTATCTCGTAACACTCCTGCGCAGCCGTGACGTTAAGGTGCAGGCTTTGGGGAGGCTGGGTCAAATACCCGAGCTCCCCTTGCCAAAGATAACGACGAAGTCGCTGTTCACCTCGGCGAAGGCCCCCACATCACAGGTCCGCGTTTTCCATGATCATCTTTTCATGGTCTCCTCATTCTGTGATCATAGCAGGGTTTCCGGTCATCCTCGGTTGGCATTAGGACTATCCAAATATAGTTCTGTGGATGTACAGCTCGCTACTTGCCTACCGTAGAGAAAAGCACGTTTCCCGAATGCCGATTTGACTTACTGACAACGAACTAGTGTGACGCACGTCATGAACCGATTGATTCGAGGACCAAGTCGCCACAACATCCAGCCAAGGCATGTCCTATACCTGGTAAGGAAAATCCTCCTACCATGTCCATTCGAACTCTAGACCGCCTCGTGATGGATGTGAGAGAACCATGTCAAACTGCTTTTGACAGGCCCATCGTCCCAGCTCTCTGATGTCGCTCATGCTCTCATGCCACTACCTGCGACGGAAGACAAGATATAACATCAAAAAGGGAGGACGGGCCAGAAAATCTCTGTTGCTTATGCGAGGCTACCCCTACTACGATCGCGGTCCTTGCTCTGCATAGTAAAGTGTTAGAACCCAAAATAGGAAACGATGTGGATACAACGACAACGGAGGGACGTTAGGTCTCGCCGGCATATTATGGAAACAGGTGCGGTGGTTATCGCCAGTCATGTTACTCCCAAATCGCTGACCCACCTCCTTTCGTAAGGGTGTTATTTGGCTTTCACTTGCCATCGCTGTGGAGATCCCGCCGGGAGTGGGCCCGTCTCGTCCCTTACACCCCTTCTGAAATTTCATCACTGATATACATCACAGGTATTCTTCATCTTAGCTCTGAACTGTATCTATTTTATCCTAGGGCTTTCGGTGATGATCCTTGCCAGTGTTTGATGTCAATTCTGTCCCAAATGCCAGATTCACTGAATGTCGTACGTATTTGTTGGCTACATGTGGAGTGGGGCTATGGCCGTCTCATGTTTTTCTGCGACAGATTCTCCAGCCTCCCTCTGCAGTTGCGATGGCAACTGCTGCGACACGGATGTACCGTTCCCTGACAGACTCTACCTCTGAGCCGACAGACAGGTGCCACTTCCTCCAATTCCTTCCCTCCCCGCTCTTACGGTGGCCGATATCGGTTTGATGCATCCAGCAGCATCCAAATAACTTCGCTCACCCAGACGCCGGCCATCTTTCACCTTCCCTACGAGCTGGAAGATAAAGTTGAAATGGTTTGATTGAGACTTGAGATATCCACTGATCGAGCGTCAAGTTCGATATCACAGTCAACCTTACCCAGCTCGTAGAACAAGGCACAGCTCCTGTCCAAGTCAAACCCATTTTTTCCTTACCTTGTTTCCTGGATTTCCTACTACCATAATGTAGCATAGACACGAGTAGGCAACGCGTGTGTTTGATCCCCGATAAAATGCATTCATTCGCTTTGAGTGTCCGTGCAAATCCGATAGCTGTAGTGCCCATACAATAGTCCGCAATGGGCTCGGGAGGTGACAGCCGCTGACAACTGTGGTAGTGACACCGCTTGTCCGCACCGAAACCGGCCGGAACGGCCCGAGCCAAGAATTGAACATCGCCGACCCGACCCGAGTCTATCCAAGAGTCCACCGTGACTCAGGTCGTGGTACATACCCCCGACCACCATTATTGCCGTATTTTTGCACCACTTCCACACTTCGCAGATGCGAAATAATATTACTGTCCAAGTGCGGAGCTTTTACGAAGACCCTCCGTTGCATGGGGAAAGATGCTCGTGTTCAATTCAAGTCGAAGCCTCAGCCTGATGTCAATGAAATCCTCAGATCTCCGACTCGGAGTCATGCTAGTAAGCACCGTGACAATCCCCTCCCTCAGTTGCCCTCTCCCCATGTAGACGTGTCATTTTAACGCCTGAGTATAGCCCCAGATGACGTGATTCCTATGCTTGTTTGATGTTCCTAATGGCCTCACGCGAATTATTCAAGTCCCACCCTCGCATTTGTATATCCTATGAAGCGTCATGAACGTTTAGCCGACGATGAGTCCATGTCGCAATCTTCAACTTCCTGTGTTTCTGGCTACCGCGGCTGTGCTCTGTACTTCTTTACAAGTTATGGCAGCATTTCGGTTCGGAAAGATGTGGACGTTCTGGGATGGGGTCTATCACTATTGGGTCGGACCCTTTTATCAGGAATGTCACTTAAACCAGCGACGTTTGAGATCGCTAGTCAGAGGTTAGCGCCACGGGGATGCCACCATGCGAATGTGACTTGCTGAGGGCTCGGCTTGGTGTCTCGTACTGATTCCTAGCCCTGCTCCCTGTCACCTTTGCAGTTGTGTTGTACAGTCCTCCATGAAGATAGACGTGGACCCGGTGGCTTTAATGCGCGCCGTTAGCCGCAAATGTAATCGAGGTCATCGCTTCCGAAGCCACTCAAACAACACATTCGCTCAACTTTGTCACGTGTAGTAACTAATGATACACCGGCCTCCAGCACTGACAGAGAGGTCCCAAGAAGTCGTGGCGATGTCTACTCACCCCAGAAGGGGACCAGTGGAGCGCTTCGTCACAGCTTCTAATCGATGGTTTCAGCGAACCATGCCAGAAATCTATCACCCTGACTGGTGACCCAGATGGAGGCTGGCGACAAAGGCCATGCTGTTTTTTCATGTCAGTGGTCGGCAGTGATCTTATGTGATCATGCCGACTGCTTCGTTGCGTTCTCTCTGGTCAAAGGTAGTGACCGTCCATATTCACAGGCCGAATCTCCCACGTACTTACCAACTTCTTGGTTTGCAAGGTCCAACGACCCATCTATCCCAACAAAGCCAATGCGTTCATCCTAAAGGGCGCTGACAGGTAGCCCCTTTACTCCTTTTCCTAAGGGGATTCACATTGGAGCAACGAGAAGAACAGAAGGTATCCTCAAGCAGCATGCGGTATCACACACGCGCACGGGGCATACCCTAAGGCCAGGCAATGCCCAAGGACCTTATTCTCCACGGGGAGTACAGTAAGCACTAATCAAGATCCCGCCCGTGACAGTGTCAAGAGATAGTGAACTACAATTGAATGTGCTTTGCAACCACCGGGACTAACTGAAGGTGCTCTCCCTTTCTCAGGCCAATAGCTATCACGGCGGGTCTAACCCTTCATTGGAAGGCCCCCCTGTGCGGGGATGTTGGTTGCGACTGCCAATATTCGACAGTCGAACTTTCCAAGGATGGAAGGATGGCGTAAAGAGAGCATCTCAAGTAGGGGATCCTTATGGAATAGTTCCGTTGATCGCTTGCGGAGAGATGATGGACGCTCATGGATTCCGGCAAGTACGGCATCTCCCAGCCTGCGAGAGCGACCCGGCGGGGCGCAATCTCATTTCCGTCCCCACTGACTGGCCAAAGATGGACGAAGAGAGCCTCAGAATCCATTTGGGACGACTTGTTCTCCCTCCTTGAGGATAGTTTTATCACCGATGCGATCACGGTTCAATGGTACCGCACCCGCCCTAGCTCATGGAAGGGGTGGGAACACTGTTAAATAGATAGTTAAAATAATAAAACCTCTTCGGAGGGACTATTTTATATCCAAATTCTCAATTCCGAGCTGTGGGCAAGCGCCGCTGCGGCAGTATAGGACGACTCCGCACTGGCATGTGACAAGTTCGGGGAGGATATATGATTCATACAGTATGATTGCCCATCATGATGGAAAGGAATCTGGCCTACTGTGAATGCCGCCTTGTTCCCCTGTATAGTCCCCGATATATTCCCAGATACCATCGTACCATTACCTTTACTCGTAGGGTTTGATAATGGGCGGCATGACGTGATTCTATGACCCGGATGATGCGATTAGAAGGCTGACATGAAAAAAAAAGTATACGGCCTGTGGTAGGTACGATACAGTATGTTTCACCGAGCTACACAGTCCGTCCTAACTTGAAGGTGATAAACCGGAAGAGATGGTAAAAAAAGAGAAGTTCGACATGGAATTCGGACCGGGCGGCGAGCAGTTCGCGAGCTCAACCGCTGACCTCCTTCCACACTTCTTCGCATCGGACTGCCAGTGACGCCGACACGGCATATTGCTTATTGTAGAACTTCGAGACTCCAACTCGTGAAATGCACGTACAGTACCGTACCGCAGGACTCCGAACTGGGCGCCAGATGGTTCCACCGAACCAATCCGAAATGGCTTGTCTTCATTTTTTTTCCCGAGGATCATAATCGATCAACAGTGGAACAGTCGGCCAATGGTCCATTAGTCGCTACAGCCAGTTTCCCGGCCGGGATCACCACCGGGAACATGCCGGGCCATTCCTTTGTGATGATAGGCAACTAAGTCTACAGTATCGAGGCGCCAGCAAATGACCCGTGCCTGTGCTCACGTAATCGGTATTTGCCGATGATCGATGATGATGACGATGTCAACGCATTCATGTAAGACATGTTCAGGTTTATTCTGGGACCGTCGCAAACCCGAGCCGTAAGTCGTAAGTCAACCATACTACGTTCATACCGGAATACAGCCAGCCCGGAGTTATAAAGTTTCGGTTGAAGTGAGCGCTCTACACGCGCCGGCTTGAAGGGAGAATACTGAATACAACGGGATTTGACTGTACGTGATGTGATTTGAAAGTTCCGCGGCTTGCGCTTACATTTTTATCCTCGTTCCAGCCTTACTGTACCAAGGACTTCTTAACACCCTTTTCGGAAATTCAGTCCATGAGGACAGAGATGAGGACTAGTACTGGCGGCATGTCAAGGTCATGAGACAGGGAGAATAGTCGATCTTGCTCCATTAGGCAATGCTGCTCATAGGCTGGTACCATAACTGACCTCTGGGCTCTCCCAAAGACTGGCGCCAACGTAGATCAACACTTGATTCCGATGCCCCCTTCTTTCTCTCGAGGGTATAAAAGATTGTTCAATTCTATACCACGGGTCGAAACATCACCCCAATTCCTACTTCCTCTCAAACACCGTTGATGAATCTCTCCCCGAGTCTGTCTCACTTGAAGGTAGAGTGGCATAGGGGAATGGGTTCCGGAGTCTCTGTTGCCACCCTATTCGCCACCATAGTGGTGTCTATGCTGCTGACCCGTGCATACATTCGCGGTCGGAATTCTGTAATCAGAAGCCTCCAAGGTCCTCCATCACCGTCTTTCATCTTCGGTTGGTCTTTGTGATACCTTTGCTCCGTTCATCGGGCTCATTCACCGGCGCAGGGAATGACGTGGAATTTCTACATCAGAACGAAGTCGGAGATTGGAGGTTCAAATTCGTGCGCCAATATGGCGCCGTCTGGTATCAGAGCGGATGTCTCGGCGTAAGGATCTCTAACCTGACATTTCACCACGTGTTTCTGAACAAAATCATAGAGAGATCGTTTAGTGATCGCTGATCCGAAGGCTCTGCAGTACATCCTCCACACGACTGGATATCATTTCGTCAAGCCAAAAGATGTATTGAAGACGGTAGAATTGATGTTCGGTGGAGGCATTGTCTGGGCGCACGGTCCGTAGCTTTCTGAAGTGCCGCCGTCCACCCTGAAAGAGTCGCTTAGGTGAATCACACCAACGTCAGCGGAAGATCATGAACCCAGCGTTCTTTGCGCCGCAAATGCGGTCATACTTTTTGTTGTTTCAAAGTTCAGCGTACAAGGTCAAGCTTTCTTAACTTTCTAATGGCACAGGGCTGATCACCAACCATCTGATAGCTCGTTCAAAAATGGAGGGAGGAAGTAATCGCCTGTGACACTTCCGGACAACCACTGATAAATGTGGCGAGATGGCTTTCCCGTACTACGCTTGATATCATCGGCGAAGGTGAGTACCCTGTCTCCGGGCCAGCGACGCCATCTTCCCGACCTTCATTCTAGCTGGTTTTGGTTTCCAATTCGGATCACTTGACAACGTCAAGACGCCACTGCGCGAGCAATATGAAAACCTATTGTAAGCCCTAAGTGTCCTGGTTTGACCTCACGCTAATGACGTGCGGAAAGCGTCGATTCTCTACTCTATCCGCCACGCTATGACATCCTTTTCAGGTCCACTTGGCTATATATCCCAGAGCCGATACTCAGCCTCGTTCGGTATTTGCCCACTCGTAAATACCGTCGGTTCTTCCGGTACACGACGTTTATGTCCAAGTTTTCAAAAGGTATGATCAAGGAGAGCGTGGCCAAAGGCGATGGGAACGATATTATGAGCGTACTTCTGCGGGCGAACGCTTCAGAAGATCCGAAAACCAGGCTGACTAACAAGGAAGTGGGGCACCAGATTGCGTACGCACGTGTAGTTATTACCTCGGAACGGCCAATTAACGCGCCATTGTTCGCAGCACCCTTGTCCTTGCCGGGCATGACACGACCGCGAATACCCTGACATGGTACCTCTGGGAACTCGCAAAACACCCAGAATCGCAGGAGCGCGTTCGGGTTGAGATTCTTGCCACACGTGCAAAGAATGGCGGCAAAGAATTGTCGATGGCAGATCTCGACAGCATGGCTTTCACACAGGCCACTCTCAAGGCATGCTAGCACTACATCACGACCACTGCGTCTGGTCAGCTAACATCGCTGAACAGGAGTCGATGAGGCTGCATCCTATAGTTTACTGGTTGATCCGGGAAGCAGGCCGTGACGATGTCATTCCTTTGGCCTCCCCTATCACCACAAAGTCAGGGGAACAAATCTCCTCAATTCCCGTGATGAAAGGGACAACAATTGATATCGCTATTGACGTGTACAACCGGTGAGTTCCAATGGTACTAACTTAGCAGTGGACTTACGGCTACAGTCTTCCGGAGGTTTGGGGCCAGGATGCAGATGAGTGGAACCCAGACCGTTTCCTGAATTTGGATAAATCCAAGCAGACCGCTATTGGTGTCTTCTCAAACTTGTGAGTCTCGTCATGACCTTCATAAAGTAGTCGCGCGTTGATCACATATTCAAAAATAGGATGAACTTTTGTAAGTAGCAAGTCCAATTCTTATCCCGTCGCACATACCTTAAGTTATTTACATGTAGCTGGTGGGATCCGTGGATGCATCGGCTGGCGATTTGCGTAAGTCATTATTACAACAGAGTCTATAAATCGATGACAACTCCTTCCCAGAATTCTTGAAATGCAGGTTATCGCGACTACGCTAATTGAGAACTTTGAGTTTTCTCTTCCGCCTCAGAACGAAAAGACGCGAATTCACCGCAAGCCGAGTGGCGTGATGGTGCCGATGGCAGACGCTGAACGGGGCGTATGGATGGGCCTTATCGTCAAACCAATAGACTAGCTGGTCGGACACAGTATGCGTACGTCTTTATCAACGGAGCCGATGTAGTAGTGTAGCTCGTTATGACAGTTTGCCTCGTACTCTCACTTTAAGGGGAGGGATGTACTATAGTAATCGACAATTGTCAAGTGAGTTGTCACTTGGGGGCATCTACTGAAAAAAAAAAAGAGAGAGCGAGCTGAGAAGCATCCTGCCGAAGAGTACGAGATACAACCCAAGTCAACCAAGGGCAGGGGCGCCGATCCCTCTCGTCCGGGCTTGGGTGACAGGAAGGATATCTTGTCGCGCTCAAAGAGAAGAAGACCCCATCGTCCCTGGTGGTGATAGATCGGACATGCATGCGTGGCTTGCACTTTACGTCAGAGCTGTGCCGGCGATAGAAGGAGCGCAGTCCACATTATAATTTAGGGGGAAACGTTGGGACTCAAGCTCTTGCACCGTACTCACAATCGGGTCCCGAATTTCTCGATACATAGACGAATCGTCGGACATCGTTGGGAGTGTTGTTGGCTGTAATTGGACACGAACTTCGCATATCACCACAGGTGTCAACTTGAATGTCGGGAATAAGGAGTGAAGGAGTTTGGCAGGCGTGAGGGGTCGCATTATGGTGATAGTTTTACTTGATACCCAGTGGAATGCTGCGGGATGACTGCGATCGCGAAGCTTCTTACTATCATGACCGTCGTTTGCCACTTCTGGCTACAGCAGATGCCAGTGGGACGACGAAAAGTCTGTGTATCTTATCTATGAGATTCGTGGTCTCGTGATCAAATCGATGAAAATCGATCAAATCCCGCGTTCAGATTACTGCACAATAGACATTCAGACGTTCAATGCCTTGGCCCCTCTGAATCCACTGCGACTAAAGTCGCCTTCACCCTTTGGTATCAATAACGACGAAGCACCGACAGCTTCTGCGCAGCTCGAAGTTTTCGATGCGTGACTTCCTCCCCCAATTCACAGTCTATCCATGCAAGTCAGCACATCGATTGCGCAGCTCTTTGGTGTGGCGCTTCGCACCCCATGCCATTGTGGCCCGTTACCAAATGGATCCCTTCTGGCAGACGCGGACAAGAGGCTTTGCGCAGGTGGTGGCGCTAGGAATGCCCGAAGGCTATATCACCTGTGCATTCTAGTGGCGGTGAGAGGATTCCGCCATCTCACGACGCTGCTGCGTAGCCATAACATCAAGGTACAGCCCTGGAGGAGGCTTGTTAAATATCCTAACCACAGCATCCGGCCGGAGCATGCTTCATTCTCAGTAAGGAACATTCTTCTATCATTTCCCTGTTGCTCTCAACAAACCGAACTCTAGACCGCCTCGTGATGGACGGGAGAGATTTATGTCAAGCTGCTTTTGACAGGGGCTCACTGTCAACTGAAAATTCTCCAACGTTGTTTACGCTCTCACTCTGCCACCTGCGACGGAAAACAAGATACCACCAAAATCGGAGGACGAGCCACAGAAAAACCTCTGTTGCTACCCTTTACCACGCCCATAATCGCCGCTCTCTCATACAACGATATTCAGCGAGATGTTGCCTATTGCCAGCAGCTTTTATTCCCCTGGTATCAGCAATCTTACATCAGCACGCCAGTGTGCCCCACGCACCCTACCACTTCGTCCGTGCGCTCTTGCGTACGTCGCTTGCGAATTTGGGTCTACGCGCTGCGGTGATTTTCGTCTTTACAAAGGGAGATGAAGACAGACGTTTACTACATGTCAGTCCGGCAACCGTCCGCAATCTTGTAAATCTGGAACCCCGTTACTCCCCTCTATGAACGCCGTTTTTGGGACAAGGCTTCGCGACGCGTCTCGGATCACCTAGCGTTGAGCTGCGTATCGGGGCGCTGTGGGAGTTAAGAATCCTGGTCTATAAATGTCCGCAGGAGACCAAGCGGGCGGTTATGGTGGACGTCCGTGGTCCGCGCTTGATGCGCGCCCGGACAATCTGGACGCGGGCGTGCGCGAGCAGGCTTCTACTTGCGGTGGAACTTATTGACTGGGAGGACGACGTCGGCGCTATTCGCGAGGGGCTCGGCACCCCTCGCCTGCTCCCGAACGCCCTTCAATCACGCGACACGAATGTTGTGCTCCAAGCGGCATGCATACTCGAGAACTTCCAATGGTCATACTTAGAAACAAGCGCTCGTCCCCACTCACGGCAAGCTTCTCTGCTCGCTGAGAGGCGCGCTCGTCGAGGCGCCCACGGACGCGAGATGCGCCGCGCTGGGCGCGATCATCGAGCTCGCTTGAGGCGCGGCGGATCTCCGGGCCGCTGGGATCGAGAGGCGGCCCAGCGGGTTTTGTTTGGCACTACTTTGTCGCGTTGGCGCAACGGCGTTGGTGGAGACGTGAACAGCCAGGACATGGGAGTGGGGGAATGCGCACACTGAAGAGCTCGTTGTGTGTGACCGAGGAGGAGCAGGGGTTCGGTTAGTCACCTTGCCGTCCCTCTTTCTTCTTCTTGCTTTATTTTCCACCACCTCGGAGGTACCCGTTTCCCTCTCTGTCTTGCCTCTGCCCTGGATGTCATGATCTCGTATATGTGGATATGTATTATATATTATGACACTTAGGAACATTCTGTTCCTGACCAGCCACATAGATCGGAAAGTAGAAAAGGAGACGGTTGTGCCGTCGGAAGTTAGCATAATCCTCATTGAGAGTACAGCGGAGCAGTAAGAATCAACTGCGGGGAGGCTCCGAGGCGCACGACTCGTCGACCCTTGGACAGACAGATGCCCTAGGTTATTGAATCAGGTCGATTTTCACCGCTGCCCCTCGTTGATGTCGCCGCCGCCAGCGACCCGTTGTTGCCTGCGTGTTTTGTAACATGACGAAGCTCAAAATTACGCGGACCCATGATGCAGTTGGGCAGCATGCGTGATGGCGCAGAGTATGAGACTGATCATGAGGTAGCGCAACCAGGCGTCCGAAATGTCCGTCATCATGACGCTCAGCTTGATCCGATGAGGGCGCTGCCTCGAATCTGGTTTTACACAAGTTCAACACTTTCCATGTAAGTGTCATAGATACACCACAAAGGCATTAGTGCCAGTATTCAGTTACTAACACTTCAAGGCAGACAAACAGACCACCACACCCCGATCAAAAATCGGGCAACACTCCAAACAACTCAAGGAGCTCAAGAATGAGCCCCAAC